>JACCDJ010916860.1_pt1 | contig 25735 bp, 20 predicted proteins | sample 7444481 | NCBI WGS metagenome assembly JACCDJ01 (sample SAMN15323435, study PRJNA562643) | freshwater metagenome | isolation source: river surface water | place: USA:Blue River Watershed | collected 2017-08-15 | reverse complement strand
AAAGCGAAAGAAAACAAAATTTTAGCAATGGGGCCATTTGCTGCAGATGGTTTCTTTGGCACAGGACAATACAGACATTTCGACGCTGTACTCGCAATGTATCACGACCAGGGCTTAGTACCATTTAAAACGATTGCATTTGACGAAGGCGTGAATTATACCGCAGGACTGAATATCGTGCGCACGTCTCCAGATCATGGAACAGCCTTTGATATTGCAGGGAAAAACGAAGCACGTGAAGACAGCTTCCGTTCGGCCTTATTTGCCGCAATGGACATCGCGCGTTGTCGTAAAGCTTATGACGAAGCCGCAGCCAATCCCTTAAAGCGCAATTCCCAAGAAGCAGAACGCGGATCGGTGGTGTAGATTCTAGATTTTTTATTACCCTATAACAAAAAAGCCTCTTCGATTACGAAGAGGCTTTTTTATAGTATCAAAAGAATTTATTGTTTGATAAATCTTGCGTTACCAAGATTCCCGTTCGCACCAAAGCGAATCATATATGCTCCGGCAGCTAATTCAGCGACAGAGATATTGGCACTCGTTTTATCATGCAATGCAACCTTGCCATTCATTACCACCTGTCCTAATGTATTTAATACCTCATAAGAAGCATCCACATATTCAGCACCACTCATATTCACTTGCAAATTCTCAGTAGCAGGATTAGGATATAAAATCCACTGCATCGCCATTTGCTTGATCGACATCACTCCCATTGCAGGAATATCAGGATTAAAAGTAATCGTGAAGTTGGCATCACTCACGTCGAAGAAGAAATTGTCTTCACACACAATCATAAAACGAACTGTCGTTACTGTGGGAATATTTGGTGTAGTAATGCTATGCGTACCAGTATTAGCCACATGCGAAGCTATTAAGGTTGGATACGTAACGCCACCATCTGTCGACATATAGATATTTACAAACTGACAGTTTACAGTAGCATTAGTCGTAGATGCCACATTCCATGTCACATTTTGCGTAGAACCACCCGACCAGAACTCGCCTCCGTTAGGTGCTGTCTCCTTGAAAGGACCAGCAGTCGCATCGATACCTACAGAAAATGCTGCGGTAGAAGAGCAGCCGCTACCACCTGTTGCAACACCTCCTCCACCTGTGCGATTGTCACGAACCGTTAAACGAAACTTCATCGTACGAGCAACCGTTGGCAAGGTCTCCCCTTTCAAACCGCCCATAGCAGCGGTAGGGTTAGCAGGGAAATTAGCATTGATTACCGCTAAGTCAGGGAAATAACGAGTAGCAGAAGTCTTTGGAATACGCGACTTAAATACCGGAGCGGTAGTAGAAGTTGCGCCACCATTCCAGGTCGTAGAAGCGCCTAAATCATACTCTTCCCAGTCGTAGGTCAATGCGTCACCATCCGGATCTGTTGCAGTACCTTTCAACATGAACGGTGTACCTTTTGGAATCATTTTTCCAGATGTAGGCATAACAACTGTTGGAGGATTATTCCCTGTTTGTGTGGTCACAGGACAGCTATTGCCACCACTCGACAAACGTGTATAAGCAACGATTTCATCAAAGCTACATGTATGGAAATAAGGATCAGAATGCGGTTGAATATCGTCGTTACCGCAGATACCTGCATAAGCCATAATCGTAGTTCCTGAACCTGGTTCGTATGCAGCATTGGTAGAACGATTTCCAGAACAAGAACCTAAATTAGAATTGAACGTATGGTTGCCACCAAATTGATGTCCCACCTCGTGTGCTACGTAATCGATATCATAGCTATCCCCTGTCGGAGACGGACTTCCGGTAATTCCTCTTGCTTTCGTAGATGTTTTACATACGCAACCCAACTGCGCTAATCCACCACCTCCGGTACTGAACGTATGTCCGATATCGTAGTTCGCAGAACCGATATTATTTGTGATGACCGTTTGACTTTCATTAATCAAGGTATTCGCGTTATTATTTCCAGTATAAGGATCAGTGCTTGCACTCGTAAATATTACAGCTGTCTCAGTAGCTACCAATACTAAGCGCACAGCCACTTCCGTTTCATAAACACCATCTACACGGTTGATCGTGGTAGTGATCGCGCTTAAAACAGCCGACTGAGAAGGGTTTCCACCAGCAACTGCAACAGCATATTCTCCGGTACAACCTACCGCCATACGATATTTACGCAACTCCGAACCGATACAAGTGCCTGCTGCAGCACTCTTCACAGGCTCATAGCCGTCGGTCAACAAACCATACTCTTCAAACTTTGCCTTCGCAGCATTGTAATAATCATGTTTAAAATAAGAGATATAATCTGTGGTATTTGCCTTTGAGTAAGGATCTACAAACACTACTCCGTAAGGAGAAATGATCATCGCATGAAATCCCCAATCTGTGAAATCAACTTTGATAGAAGCATACGGATCATCAATTCCTTGACCACCATAGGTTTTTAACTGCGGAAATTGATCTGCTAATCCCTGCTCCATAATCGGCGCTTCTACCATGGCAAAACGTTGTAAAGTACCATTCGGCATCGGAATCTGAACAATCAAAGGCATGGTACGTGCAGCACTCGTAAACTCCATTGGCGCTTGTGCAAACTGCTGCTTCAACTGTTGAATATCTAATTGCCATGCGGTATAACGCTGCGGCACAATCTCACGGGTACCGTGAATCATTTCATAGGTCTCGCTTAAAGGCGACCAAAATGTTTGAGCAAAAAGCGATGCTTGAACGAAACACAACGCTAAAAAAAGAAGTACTACTTTTTTCATTAATCAATTTATTTAGGATGGTCTTTTAACAGGTTCCTAAATATAGCCGATTTTAGGCTTTTTCAGAAAAAAAATAGACTAAAATCAACAAAGGGAACGGTTAAAGGGGAAATGAATAATGAATATTTAATAATGAATAATAAGATTCACGAATACACAATCATTTAGCAATCCTCTCTTTTCAGGACATGACACATGAATTTATTCATTATTCATCATTCATTATTAATTAAAATATCCTCCCCACCACCGGCATTCGTCTGCCGTAACCGAAAGCCTTTCCAGTAACACGTAAAATCGGCGCCGCCTGAAAACGCTTCCACTCGTTATTATTCACCATACGCAGCACACGCTCCACCAAAGCCTTGTCGAAGCCCTTTTCCACTAGTGCCTCTGGCCCGTTCTCTCCTTCAATATATTCTTCTAATAGTGAATCTAATAACGCGTACTCCGGTAGGCTGTCGCTGTCTTTCTGACCCGGACGTAATTCCGCTGACGGAGCCTTGGTTAAAATATTCTTCGGTATCACTTCCGTCTCACGGTTGATCCAATCACATACCGCATACACTTGCGTCTTGTACACATCCCCTAAAACAGCCAATCCGCCGCACATATCGCCATACAAAGTTCCATAACCCACTGCTGCTTCACTCTTATTCGTGGTATTCAACAATATATACCCAAACTTATTCGAAAACGCCATCAACAAAACACCGCGTGTTCTTGCCTGCAAATTTTCTTCCGCTAAGCCAAAAGGTAGATCTTTAAAAAACGGCGATAAGGTCGATTGAAAACTGTCAAAAGTCGATTGAATCGGCACTTCGTCATAGCTACAACCTAAATTATTTGCCAAATCACGTGCATCACTCAAGCTATGATCGCTAGAATAAGCGCTCGGTAACAAGAGCGCATGAACATTTTCCGCACCCAAAGCACGTACCGCAAGCACCATTACCAAGGCAGAATCCACTCCTCCACTCAAGCCCAAAATAGCTTTCTTAAAGCCCATCTTTTGGAAATAATCACGGATACCTACTACTAGGGCATCATGTACCAACGCGGCTTCCGGAAGCGCCTCTTGAATCGTTCCAATTTTTTCATGCTGCACCAAACGTACCGATTCTTCAAAATAAGGCAGCTCTTCTAACAAGTCGCCTGCCGCACTCATAACCAAACTTCCACCATCAAATATCAACTCCGTTTGAGCGCCCACCTGGTTGCAGTAATAAATCGGCAACTGATATGTTTGCGCATTCGCCGATAATACACGCTTGCGATCCGCTGCATGTTTAAAGTCGAATGGCGAAGCAGCGATATTTAACATCATATCTGGATCCAACTGATTCAGCTCCTCCATCGGACAGTGTCGATACAAAGGATTTTGTTGGTCGAGGTTCCACAAGTCTTCACAAATAGTTATCGCCAGGCGTTTCCCTTTATAAGTAACTATTTCGAAAATTTTATTCTCTTCAAAATAACGATGTTCATCAAACACGTCGTAGGTAGGCAATAGCGTTTTGTGAATGACCTTCTCCACTTTCTTATCAGCGATGAAATAAGCACTATTGAAAAGCGGTTTACCAGGCACCTGCGGGTTACGCATCGGCGCTCCTAACAAGACTGCAATGCCTTGGGTCGCTGCCGCAATTTTTTCGATAGCCGCTTCACATCGGTCGATAAACTCTTCGTAAAACAAAATATCACGAGGAGGATAGCCACAGATGGCCAACTCCGAAAACAGCACTAGTTCGGCCCCTTGTGCTTTCGCTTCTTTGATTGCTTGGATAATTTTGGACGCATTGCCTTCCAAATCACCAACCGTATAATTCAATTGCGCAATTGCTATCTGCATACTACAAACCTTAAGCTAACAATTGATTGATATGACTCATAGCGTGATGTGCGGTCAAATCAAATTGCACTGGCACTACCGATACGAAGTTGTTGGCCAAAGCCCATTCATCCGTATCAATGCCTGCATCTTCATTTTGAAAACGACCGGTCATCCAATAATACTTCTTACCTCTTGGGTCTAAACGCTCTTCAAACTCTTCTACCCACTTTGCTTGCGCCTGACGACAGACGCGCATTCCTTTAATTTCAGCTAAAGGCAACTTTGGAAAATTTACGTTCAATAAGGTTTTCTCTGGAAGACCTTGCGCCAAAACTTTAATCGCTAGTTCACGTGCATAGTGTTTGGCTGCAGAGAAATCGGCTTCGAAAGCATAATCTAACAGCGAAAAACCAATGGCAGGAATCCCTTCAATAGAGGCCTCTACAGCCGCAGACATGGTACCCGAGTAAATGACATTGATCGAAGAATTACTTCCGTGGTTAATACCACTCACGCATAAGTCGGGATGACGATGTAAAATTTTATCTACCGCCAACTTAACACAATCTACGGGTGTTCCACTACACTGATACGCTTCCACGCCAGGAATAATATCTGTTGATTCTAAGCGCAAAGGGCTGCCTATTGTAATGGCGTGTCCCATACCTGATTGCGGCTTATCGGGTGCTACCACCACTACGCGACCCAATCCGTGCATCGCTTCTACCAAGGCACGTATGCCAGGGGCTGTTACGCCGTCATCATTCACCACCAAGATCAATTTTTCGTTGCTCATATTTATTAATTTAAATAAAAAGCCGGAGTCATCGCTGAATCCGGCCTTTCCTTATTTTCAAAAAAGATTAATTATCATCTTCGTCACTTTCCTCTTCTTCCTCTACTTGCTTAGTCGCAGGTTTTGCAGCAGGAGCGGCTTTCGTTGCAGGAGCAGGCTTAGCCTCTTCTTCATCTTCTTCGTCCGCTTCTACCTTCGCCTTTGCAGCCGGAGCTGTGCTAGTCTTTACTTCCGCCTTACCAGAAGCTTTTGAAGGAGTAGGTTTAGATTCAGCTTCCGCATCTTCGTCTTCGTCTTCTTCATCCACTTCCACTTTCGCTTTTGCTGCCGGAGCGCCTTCTACTTTTACTTCTACTTTCGCACCAGCCTTAGCTGCTGGTTTAGCATCTGCTTCCTCCTCTTCATCGTCCTCCTCTTCTACTTTTGTTTGAACGCTCGTTCCTGTTGATTTTACTTCAACTTTTGTTGCGCTAGACTTAGCAGGAGCGGCCTTTGCTGCTGGCGCAGGGCTAGCTTCTTCATCTTCGTCATCTTCGTCTGCATCAGCTTTCTTAGTATTATTTGCAGGAGCAGCTTTTTGTGCCGGAGCAGCGCTTGCAGGCTTAGCTGCAGGTGCTTCATCGCTATCCTCCTCATCTTCATCCGACTCCTCCTTAGCAGGAGCAGTTGTTTTGGTAGTAGTGTTAGCAGGCTTAGCCTTGGTATTGTTTGCAGGCTTAGCCTTTGTAGCGGGCTCAGCTTTTTCACTAGACGCCTTCGATGCAGGAGCTGTACTCATTCCAACTACCTGATAGGTACCATGTTTTTCAGTAGGCATTACGGCCATGTGACCACCAGCTAATGAACCATACATAGGTCCGCTAGATCCTCCACAGCTTGCCAAAACAAGCACAAGAGCCATTACAGCACAAAGCGAGAGACTATTTAAATATTTTTTCATCAGTAATTCAATTACTTTTTGGATTGACGTATACGAGTGTGCAAGATAATAAAAAAATCGCAGATTTTCCGCTTTTACCACGAGCCCCCTGCGCCGCCGCCGCCGCCAGAACCACCTCCAAATCCTCCGAAGCCACTGTCGCCGCCGCCACCTCCAAAACCGTCGCCAAAGCCACCCCGACGAGAGCTTAAAACGCTCGTCCAGAACAAGGCTTCAGCCGCGCCGCTGGAAATATGCATACCGCCGCCGCCATTATTGTTACGACGGAAGAATACCAAAATCAAAATAATGATAACGAACAACAGAAGCACCCAGCCACGTGTTTTAGGCTCCTTCGCGCGCTTATCGTGATATTCCCCTTTGGAGAGATCCATAATCGCATTTACGCCGTTCAATACCCCTCCGTAAAAATCTTTATGCTTGAAAGCTGGTGTTATCTCATGATCGATAATCTGACCGAGTGTGGCGTCGGGCAAAACCCCTTCCATCCCATAACCTGTCGTAATGAAAATGCGATGATTCGCCGGACTGATTAACATGAGTACCCCACTATTCGTTTTCTTGTTACCAATCCCCCACTCACGCAACAAGGCGATGGCATATTCATCGATTTCATAAGCCCCTAAGTCGTCATAAATAACAACGGCTAATTGTATGCCGGTGCTGTCATCGAATGCTACGAGGCGACGTTCAATATCCGCTTGCTGCGCCGCATCTAGCAGCCCAACATAGTCGTTCACCAAACGAGGTGGGGAAGATGGTTTTGGGAACTCCATCTTCGCCTGTGCCACGCCCAATAAGGTGAGTAAGGCCACTACTATTTGAACGAAAACTTGCTTCAATTGAATTGTTTTAATCATTTCTTTTCAGACTACTTAAAGCATAACGACGTCATCTGACAATTCGTTATTATCATTACTTTGACGCGGGAAATGCGTTTGTAGCGATTGTCCACATGTAAGAATGGCCTCACACAAACCATCACACAGTTTTCCCTGGCTAAACTGGCCATGCATCGTATGCTTCAGCTGATTCCAAAAGTCTTGCGTTACCTTTTCATGTATCCCTTTATCTCCTAAGATGGCGAAGAGACGCTCACCATAGGCCATATAGATCAAAACCGCATTGCGTTCTGCCGTTTCGTGCATTTTCAATCGCTTGAAAACCATCGCAGCGCGATCTAAAACATCATAGCCATTGGTACGACGCTCCACCACCAGGCGTATCTCTCCAGAGGTAAATTGCTCTGCAGCTTGGATAGCAGCCTTCAAACGTGCGAGCTCCTCTTGCGAGAAAATCGACGGCTCCGGCTTCGACTTAAAGAGTCCGAACATAATTAGTTGGTATCAAATGCGTCCTTAGAAACCTTCGGCGCAGTACTTGCTCCTTGTTCCGCAGCGAAATAGCCTTTCTCTTTGAAACCAAATAAGCCACTGTACAATACCGCAGGGAAGGTGCGGATACGTGAATTATAATCTTGTGTAGCCTCGTTGAAATCACGTCTTGCGGTAGCAATACGGTTTTCAGTGCCGGTCATCTCGCGCTGTAAATCAGTAAACTGTTGGCTCGCTTTCAAATCAGGATAGTTCTCTACTACCGTCATCAAACGACCCAAAGCAGCACCTAACTGACCTTGACTACGTTGAAATTGCTCGATTTTCTCTGGGCTCAAATCTTCTGCGTTAACAGTCATCTTCGTCGCATTTGCACGCGCCTGAATCACTTCTGTTAAAGTCGACTTTTCAAATTTTGCATAACCCGCTACCGTGTTTACTAAATTACCGATAAGGTCGTTACGACGTTGATACTGTGTTTCTACTTGTGCCCATGCACCCTTTACCGCCTGATCCTGACGAACCATGCCGTTATAAGAACCAATTAAGGCGAAAATTAAAATGGCAATGACTGCGACAATGCCTAGACGAACTAATAGTTTCGTGTTCATGTTGATTAAATTATGTGTTGAAATTAATGCTTTCCACGCAATGCGCAAATCAAATACCAAAACTAGTTCCTGACATATTGCCGACGATTTCAGCCATTCCGTCCTGACGAAACGACTATTTAAAATAAATCACAGAACATTAACGCTTCTTTTAGTGTTTATTTGGATAGTCAATGTAGAATACATTATTTTTGTACCTCAAAGAACCAACATGGAAGACAATAGCACATTAGCCCCGATAGATCTTTATACTGAAGCAACTCCGAATCCGGAGACTTTAAAATTCGTTTTGAACAGAATGTTATACGCTTCAAAAAGCGTTGACTACCCTACTTTGGAATCTGCTAATGGTTCGCCATTGGCCATGGACCTCTTTGGGTTTCCTTTTGTAAAGGGAGTGTTCATCATGAACAATTTCGTGACGATCACCAAACATCCAGAAATCGTTTGGGAAGATATCACGCCTTCATTAAAAGCCTTCATTAAAAAATATGTTCAAGATGGCCGTCCGATTGTAATCGACGCCCCTGAACGTCCAATCGCTACCGGTGATACTAATGCGATCATCGAAAAGATCAAAGAAGTTCTAGACAATTACGTAAAGCCAGCCGTTGAAATGGATGGTGGCGCTATCGCTTTCAAATCGTATGAAGAAGGCGTAGTGAGCGTATTGTTACAAGGAAGCTGCAGCGGTTGCCCTAGCTCTACTATCACGTTAAAATCAGGTATCGAAAACTTGATGAAACGCATGGTTCCTGAAGTTACTTCTGTGGTAGCGGAAGGAATGTAAATAGTGAATGATGAATAGTTAATAATGAATAATAGGTTTGAGATCATTCATCATTAATCATTAATCATTAATTATAAGGCGTTCCCCCCCATACTCTGCAATTCTACCAACTTGCGATAGAAGCCATTGTCGAGTTGCATTAAATCTTGGTGATTGCCCTTTTCAATGATTCTGCCTTTTTGTAGTACCCAAATTTCATCGGCATGTTGAATCGTACTTAAGCGATGTGCGATTACAATAGAAGTACGATGCTGCATCAACTTATACAAGGCGTCTTGTACGAGCTTTTCACTTTCAGTATCGAGCGCTGACGTTGCTTCATCGAGAATTAATATGGGCGGGTTTTTCATCACCGCACGTGCGATGGTAACACGTTGTCTTTGTCCGCCACTCAACTTACTTCCACGCTCCCCAATAACAGTATCGTAGCCGTTTTCAAGCTCCATGATAAAATCATGTGCGTTTGCTACTTTCGCCGCTGCAATCACATCTTCTTTCTTCACATTATTCAACCCGAATGCGATATTATTAAAGACCGTGTCGTTGAATAAAATCGCCTCTTGCGAAACGATACCCATATGCTGACGAATATCGTGTAATTTCAACTCTTTGATATTCTGCCCGTCGATACAAATCTCTCCACTCTGCACATCCCAGAAGCGCGGTAACAAATCAACGAAGGTCGATTTTCCGCCACCACTCGGTCCTACCAAAGCAATCACCTTACCCTTTTCTATCGTAGCGTTGATGCCATTCAATACTGGCTCTCCTTGATAAGCAAAGCTCACATTCTTATATTCAATCTTCTGCTCAAAGTTAGGTAAAGCCTTTGCTGAAGCACTTTCGTAAATCACCTCATCCGCATGCAACAATTCATTCACACGATCTAGAGCCGCTAATCCTTTTTGGATATTGAAGTACGAGTAAGAAATAGATTTCATCGGACTAATCAATTGCGAGAAGAATAACATATACGCAATGAATCCGGAAGGCGTCAAATTACCATGATGACTTAATACAATCGAACCGCCTAAATAAAGTACTGCCGCCACCGCTCCGATACCTAAGAATTCGCTCATAGGAGAAGCAAGGTCACGCAAGCGAATCATGCGGTTATTGATCTTATACATCTCCTCGTTTACATTCACGAAGCGGGTACGCTGAAAACGCTCTCCGTTAAAGGCTTTCACAATGCGGATACCAGAAATCGTCTCTTCAATAAATGACAAAAGAAAACCATAATGCGTCAAACCACTTCTTCCCTGGCGTTTCAACGGCTTACCTACCGAAGTAATAATCAAGGCGCTAATTGGTAGAATGATAAACGCGATAATCGTCAATTTCGGACTATTATAAATCATCCATCCTAAGTAAATACAAACTTCTAAAGGATCTTTGATGAAGTTCTCCAAAAGGTTCATAATGCCCGAATCTACTTCGTTTAAATCGTTCGTGATACGCGACATCAAATCACCTTTACGTTCATTTGAAAAATAAGAAAGCGGCAAACGCATCATCTTACCAAACATCTCGTTACGCAAATCGCGAATAACGCCGTTACGTACCGGCGCTAAGAAATAGATGGCCAACCAACGGAATAAGTTCTTAAAAAAGAATACTACCACTACCGCCACACAAACGATGGCTAAAGCCTGAATCTGCCCATAACGCGCGATGATATCGCTCATGAAATAATTGAAGCCATCCACCCAGGTGGTTACACTCCACGTTACAATCGGCTTTTGCGTCACCTTCGGCGTTAAACCGAAGAGGATATTCAAGAATGGAATAATCATCGTCAAGGAGAATACCGAGAAGACGATTGCCATAATATTACAGCCAATATTTAAAAGCACATTGGTCCAGTAAGGACGCAAGGCAAGACGCAGTTGTTTGAATGATTTCATAAGCGGACTGCAAAAATACGAATTAGTTATTCAGTGGACGAACAAAAGGATTATGAGCCTTCTCTTCTCCGATCGTTGTCACCGGACCATGTCCGCTCAAAACTTGTGTTTCATCAGGCAATGGGTAGAGTTTGTTTTGGATATGCTGTTCTAGCAGCTCGAAACTCCCTCCAGGAAGGTCTGTCCGGCCGATGCTTCCTTGAAACAAGACATCCCCGCTGATTAGCAGATGATTATTTTTATTGTAAAAACTAATGCTTCCAGGTGAATGTCCTGGGGTGAACAACACCTCAAATACTTCATTGCCGAGCTGCAAGGTGTCGCCTTCTTTCAAAAACTCCGGCGCCTTCGTAACTGTCGCACAATACAATCCATAGCGCTCGCCTACTTCCGGAGCAGATTGTAAAACAGGCATTTCATCAGCATGAATATAGAACGGTATTGTTGGAAAATGCGTTAGAAAATCATTCAAGCCAAACACATGATCCAAGTGGGCATGTGTCAGCAAAACCTTTGTAGGACGCAGTTTCTTGCCCTCGATAAATTTCAATAAATCAGCACCTTCTTCCGGGCCATAACAACCAGGATCGACCACCCAACATTCTCCACCTTCTTCATACAAGAGATACGTGTTTTCAGAAAACGGGTTAAATATAAAATTTGCTACTTGCATAGGGTTCTAGTTAGAGGTCCATTTCATCACGAAGTCATTCATCACGAATCCGTTTCCAATATCAAAGTCGGCTACGCGTTCGATGTGAAAGCCTAGCTTAAAATAAAAATTGATTGATTTAAAATTTTGGCGATTGACAGTCAGTCGAATACAGCGCACACTCGGGTTTTCACGCAATAAACGTTCGAAGGCTGCAGCGCCTAGTCCTTTTCCTTGAGCATCTGGACTGATATAGAATTTATGCAGGAAGGCTTCATTTTCGTCTAGTACGCTAAGTGAGATGAACCCTTGCGGATTTGCTTCTTCTTTTCCAAAGAGATAAAAATCTTGTCCCTTACCTAACTGCTCTTGTAAGGCTTCGTCACCATACATCAATTGCAACATATAGCGAATTTGCTCTTCGCTTATGATGCTGGGATAGTGATGCCACCAACTCTTTTCAGCAAGCGTTCGAATGCTTGGGATATCGGATGGGAGGGCTTTTCGAAATATTAAATCTGAATATCGCATTAATGATTGGCGTTCTCGCTCACGTAAATTATTTTCTCTGCTTGCTTATCGCTCGAGACATTGTTGGTCGTCAACAATAATCCAGAATTCCCTTTCACTTGCTCTTGCACGACAGGGTCAAAGCCTTCGGCGTAGATATATCCGTTTCCGTACAATAGTGAATCGAAGCGTACATAACCGTTTACATCTGCCGTCGCATGATAATCATAGAGGCTGGTGTCGGAGCCGGGATAAGCATTACAAAGAAGCTTATAATGCACGCGTATATGCGCGATGGGATAGGTATGATGAAGTGCCTGCACATACAATGTGATAGGGCCTTTCATCTTATTAGTAGTACTAATCACAGTGGTGTCCGTAGTTGTCTTCCGACAAGCCAACAGCAGTAATAGCAGCGACAATAGGGAAAGATTTTTTAGGGACACCACCGGATAGGGTTTTTGTTAGTGACTAACGACAAATTTACGACTCAATGTTTGTTCGCCTTGGCGCCAAACAGCCATATAGATACCGTCATTTAATTTAACAGGAAGGATTGTACGATTTTGCGTCAATGGGAAGCTCTGCATTAAAGCACCATCCGCAGTATAGAGATACAAGGTAGCGTTCAGGCTTAACTGATCAACTATCAAAGTATGTTCTTCATTTGAGTAGTGAATCGCTGCCGGAGTTGCTTTGTCTAGGTTGTTCGTAGCTGTTGGCCAGTTAACGCTGATGGTATCACAGAATTGACTAGAACAGAAGCCATTCGTCGACAACAAGCATACCGCATAGTTTCCTGGAGCAGGATAAGAATGGATAGGGTTTGTCAATGTACTGTTGAAATTATCAGCACCCGACCAAGTATAGGAAGTCGCGCCCGTACTTTGATTTGTGAAGGATACTAATAAGCCAGGGTTTACAGTATACTTGAATTTGCTTACTGGAATACCGTTCACCGTTAAGTTGAAATTACTTGGATAAGACACGCAACCATTTTGAGCAACAGTCAATGAAACAACTTGAGTTCCTGCGCTAGGCCATGCAACGGTATAAGGTCCTTGACCCGAACCGCTATTAATCATACCTCCGCTAAAGCCCCAAGTATAAGTAGCTGAAGTATCTGCGTTTCCAGTATAAGTAATGATACTGCCTACATTTACGCAAACAGGAGAGATTGCATTGAAGGTTGAACTTGGTGTTTGGTTGACAATGATAGTATCTACTTTCGTGCTTGCGCCGCTGAAATTAGAAACGGTAAGACTGATATAATGGATACCCGGCGTATTGAAAGTAACAACAGGGTTCTGTACGTTAGAGGTTGCTGGAATTGCGCCACTACCGAAGTTCCAAGTCCATGAAGTCGGCACGTTCAAACTAGAGTCATAGATAGCAACCGCTGTACCTGTACACCATTTAGAACTACCGTAGCCGAAGTCAGCAAATGGTGTTCCGCAGTTATTCGGTGTAACCGCTACTGGGGTAGCCGTCTTGCTACAACCGAACTGATCCGTTACAGTTAAAGTTACGTTACCCGGTGCAAGACTATTCCAAGCCACTTGATACGGGCCAGCGCCATTACCGCTATACACGCTACCGCCACCCCAATTCCATGAGAATGTAGGCGAAGGAGGAGGGAATGAAGACGGCGAACAAACGATTGTTACAGGTTGACCTAAGCAAGGAGTCGTATTTCCTACAGAGATACTGATTGCAGGTACATTACCTACAAAAACGATTACTGAGTCGGTTGAAGTACAGCCCGCAATCGGCTCTGTTACTGTTTGATAATAAGTTGTGGTGGTAGTTGGTGAAACGCTTGGGTTTGGAGAAGTCGCATTTGGCGTCATCCCCGCACTTGGGAACCATGTATAAGTATTACCCGGCGTAGCCGCACCTCCTAAAGACACTACAGTAGAAGTTCCTGCGCAAATAGTATCATTCGCAGCGACGTTGTTAGCAGGATGACCAATTACATTGATAGTGATATAAGCAGTATCATAAGCGGCACCGTCACCAACGATCAACGAAGCGATATAAGTTCCGACAGCAGCATATTGGTGAAATGCATTTGGCGCATAGTCATGTGGCGAACCGTCACCCCAATTCCAATCCCAAGTGATTACACCGTTATTACCACCATAAGAAACGTCTACCAAGGTATCCACATCGCCAAAACACTTGCTTAAGGTAGGTCCTTGCGGATACATGGCAGCTGTTAATGGAATAGGGTTACAGTTGATAATAGTGATTTGTTGCGACATGGTATTTTGATTACCTACCGCATCCGTTAATGTTTCGGTAGCTGTATAGATACCTCCCATAGGGTAGTTCACTGCATGTGGTCCAGGACCAGAAGCGGTTGCAGGAACAGGCACTGCTGGTCCGCCGCCGAATGTCCATGAATAGGAAACAATCGGTACAATAGACATCATAGAGCTGTCGGTATAATAATAGTTGACGCCATTGCAATAGGTAACGGGCGTTGCAGCACCTGGTGCAGCGGTCACCTTAGGTGGGAAGAAATAAGCTGTCGGAGCGCAGTTTTGCGCATAAACAGGCGGGAATGGAGTGGCAGTAGACGCACACTGTCCGCCAGGGTTGCTAGCAGTTAAGGAGATATTTACAGACCCTTGTGTGCTTGGCAATTGAAAATAAAAAGGACCCTGATTAGAAGCACTACCGATATAAGCAGCAGCCCCATAATTCACATTGTATAACATCCCTGCAATCGGGTTGGTGATAGTCAAAGTATCAATCTCATTCGAGCAATACGACCATGGCTGTTGCGAAACGGTGAAGGCAGCACTAGGCTTAGGATATACCACAAAAACGTAAGATTGGCTATCTGCATTTACGCCGTAAACAGGAGGCAAACCATTCACAACGGCCAAACCAGCAGTTACAGTGATAGGACTAGTTCCTGTATTCGTGAAGATGGCTGAAATCGGACCAGCAGAAGAGGATTGATGACCAGTGCCACCGATGATAGCACCTGCGCCAGTTGAAGTGGCGTCAACATCCCATGCATATGTTGTTGTACCGCCAGTACCTGTAGAAGTATTAGTGAATACTACAGTATCTCCAGAACACAAATAAGCAAATGTGGTATTATTGCTGGTCATGTTGAAATCAGCTACCGGAGCGGTAGAAGAACCACTTCCTGGCGTTAAAACAACAGACGTTGTATAAACGTGATCACCAGCATTATTTGAATTACTATTAGCTGCAACACCAGAAGCGTAGAAGGTAATATTACCTACGTTCGTTGCAGGAGGCGCCCAATTGAAGGTGAAGGTATGAAACAAGGTAGAGTTTACGCCGATAGAGTGAGAGACATATGTACGACCGCCATTGGTATTTAAAACGGTTCCAATACCAGCTGTCAGGGTTCCTGTATTTAAGTTACTTGCGTCTAAAGCGACCAACTGGAAGCCGAAGCGTGTCATGGCAGCATCTGAAACGGTTACAGTAACAGGGATAGAGGCTCCACCAGGAGAATAGGTAGTCGCACCGCTATTAACAGAAATTACTGCAGCACCGCCACCAGCATTCACGGCAGTACCTCCATGACAAGATCCGCAATTTCCATTCCCTGGAGCTCCTGTATTGCCTACCGGAGGGGCACCTGTAGTACCGTTGGAATAGAGATATTGCGTGCTCAATAATAAACCAAGCGTAGTGGCAATGGAAAGAAGCGCAATTTTTAGTTTCATAGAAGGACAGTTTTGGGTCTTATACCCACGAAAATTAATGAATTTCGGCCTAAAAACCTAATCAGATAAATATTCTGCCAATCATCAGGTTTGGACTTGGCTTAGGTTTTCAAAACAAGCTCTCAAAAAGAGGCTAATTGGTGTAAAATCATATATTTTTCAAGAAATGTACACTACTTTTAAGCCCATATAAATGCTTCTCATGCGCGTCCTTTTATGGATATCTCTCCTTTGTTATTCTGTTTGTTCAAATGCACAGAATAGAATTGAAATAGACAATCTAACTACTTTACAACGATATGCAGAAAATCATTCTGCGAATTTTAAAAATGCGAATGAAAACGTATTGCTTGCGACCTATACGCGTATTGCTTCACAATGGGGTGTAGTCAATCTAACAGGTAACGCTAACGCTTCCATGCTCGACAATGTAAATCTGCCACAGAGTTTTATTCCTGCAGAATTTTTCGGAGGAAAGCCTGGCACCTTTAAAACCGTTACTTTCGGACAACAATATGTGAGCAATCTAACCCTCAATCCTCAAATTGATATTATCAATCCTAGTTTGTGGGCTCGCATTCAAACTGCAAAAGCCAATGAAGGTTTGAGTAAAGTGAATAGACTTATCACCAAAAAGAATCTATTGGAAAGCGTGGCAGCGGCTTATTACAATGTACTTAGTCTGCAAGAACAACTAAAATCAAGTCGCCAATTACTGTTGAACAATGATACATTGGCAGGTATTTTTGCCAACAAATTCAATGAAGGACTGATTCGTGTACAGGATTTAAATAATGTTCAAGCGAATCAGCTTTTGATTAAGGATAAAGTGCAGCAACTAGAAAAACAGTTAGAAATTCAAATCGGGATTCTAAAAGGACTCTGTGATATCCCGATGAACCAAGAAATGAATTTTAGCGAGCAACTTTCACAAAGCTTTCAGAACACAACAGAACCATTAAAGGCTAGAGCAAACCTGTTGACCCAACAAAGTCGAATGCAGGAAATGTATCAACGAAAAGTATTGAACGCTGATCAGCTTTGGCTCTTACCAAATATTTCTATGGTCAGCAATTTTATGGTGCAACAGAACACCAACAATCATTTCTTTGATGAACAAAAAGTATATTTCTCTAACTACTATGGTTTACGCTTATCGATGCCGATCATTCCTGATGTAAATAAAATAGCCAATGTTCGCAACGATCGTATTAATTTACAAATAGCACGAAACAACGCAGCACACGCAGCCCTACAGGATAGCATCAACAATCATCAATTAGAGTTAGAATACGATAAGGCCTTTAATACGTGGAGAAATACACTATTAATCGAGCGACTAAAAGAGGACACCTATCTCCGCAACCTAAACATCTATAAGGAAGGTGTTTTCTCCTCGTACGAATTAATCAGTTCACTCAATGAATGGCTCAATGCCAAACTCAATACTGAAAACGCAGCTGCGGCTTATCAGTATGCTAAAGCGCGCATTATTCTTCAAAACTCAATTCAATAATCTTATGAAAAAATATAGTTTTCTTCTCGGCGCGAGTTTGATTCTTTTCGCTTGCGGTAGCAAAGTAAAAACGATACATCCTGAACGAAAAGACATTACTGAAATGGTCTTTGCTTCGGGTATTTTGGAGGCGGAAGATCAATATAATTTAACTGCGCAAACAGACGGTTATATTACGAAAATGAATTTCAAAGAAGGCGATATTGTTGCGGAAGGGCAATTAATGGTGGTGATTGATAATTCACAAAACATCGTCAACGCCACTAACAGCGAAGCGCTACATCAAATTGCAGCAGATAATGTCTCTGAGAAATCACCGCAACTACAACAGATCGAAGCCAACTTACAAGCGGCGATGAAAAAAGCAGAAGAAGACAAAACGCAGGCGCAACGATATGGACGTCTATATGCACAACGTAGTATTTCAAAACTTGAATTAGAAAATGCACAACTTGCTGCCAATACGTCGCAAGCAAATGTAGATGCTTTACATCATCAATATGAGGCGTTAAAAGTGAATGCCCGTCAACAAGAAATCACACAACGTAATAATAGCCGTTTAAGTGCAATTGTAAAAGATCAAAACAATGTCCGTTCACTCAGCAATGCGCGTGTATATGAACGTCGTAAACAGCTCGGGGATTATGTTCGCAAAGGTGATGTCATTGCAGTATTGGGAAATCCTAAACTAATTTATGCGAAAGTGAATGTCGATGAGACGAGCATGAATAAAGTAAAAGAAGGACAAGCATGTATTATTCGTTTAAATACAAACAAAGAAAAAATATATCACGCGAGCGTACAGCAGCTACTTCCAAAATTTGACCAAAGCTCTTTGAGCTATATTGTAAAATTATACTTTACCGATAGCCTCGACTTCCCGCTCGTAGGCACACAATTAGAAGCGAATATCATCGCAGGTGAAAGAAAACAAGTACTGATTATTCCGAAGTCGTATCTCGACTACGGTAATAAAGTAACGCTTGCGAAAGACAAAAAGCAACTAGTCATCAAAACAGGATTACTTTCTAACGACTATATAGAGGTTACTTCCGGGCTCACCGAAGCAGATGAGCTCATTGAAAATTTAAAATAAACTGGATGCAAAAGAAATATCAACATCCAGTCAGTAGCGAAATTTCGCTTACCTATATCACCTCGAAAAAGCGACTAACTATCGTAGCGGCATTAGGTGTTACCATAGGTATTGCTATTTATATTTTTCTAAATTCTATGATGATGGGATTTAGCAGATTCTCAGATAGCATGATCTTTAAAAGTATTGCCGACGTGCGTATTTATCGAGATGATGAAATCAGTACGCCATTAATTCCACAAGAAGCGAATGGACATTTGAATCTCCTGGTGAATCCGAACATTGTCCCTAATGATAAGACGATTGTCAATCCACATGCGATCATGGATTTACTACGTAAACAAGAGGGCGTGACAATGGTCAGTGCACAAGTAGCGAGTCCGGTATTTTATCATAAAGGAGAATCGGAATTTTCTGGCGCAACGATTGGTGTCAATATTGATGAAGCCGATCGCTTGTATGATATTCAAAGCACGATGGTGGCGGGAAATCTGCACGATTTGAATACAACAACGAATGGGGTGATTATCGGTGTAGGTGTGGCTGAAAAATTGAGTGTGAAAGTAGGTGATAATATCAGTTTAACTTCCCCAAAGAATGTCCCTAAGGTACTTCGCGTAGTAGGTCTTTTCAAGACCGCCAATGCTACGGTAGACAAGTCGCGTTCCTATATGAACATCGCTACGGCACAACAAATCCTACTAAAAGGTCCCGAATATGTGAGCGATATAAATATCAAAATTAAGAACCATGAATTAGCGCCTAACTATGCAGCCAAGTTTTCAGTGATGACCGGTTATAAAGCAGAAGATTGGCAAGCGGCCAATGCCACCTTCGTCTCCGCTAGTAAAATGCGGGCCGTGATATTAGGGACCATTTCATTTACAGTATTGATTGTGGCTGCTTTCGGCATTTACAATATCTTGAGCATGACGATTAGCCAGAAGATGAATGATATTGCGATCTTGAAGGCGATGGGCTTCAAAGGAAGAGATGTGACGCGCATCTTCGTACAGCAGGCATTAATTATCGGAGCGATAGGTGTAGTGTTTGGATTACTCTTAGCAAGCTTACTAATTTATCGCATGTCGAAAGTTTATCTCGGAGGCGATATCGGTTATTTCCCTATTCAGTTTGAGTGGACCGTTTACTTGAGAGGAGCTCTCATTGGTATTTTAGTAACCTTCTTTGCAGGATTGATTCCAGCGCGTAAAGCAGCGAATGTCGACCCCGTAAGCATTTTGAGAAAATAATATGAAACAGGAAATAATTCTAGAAACCAAAGGCGTAGGCAAGTATTTCTACGAGCCAGAAAAGTTTCGTGTTTTAGATGATATCAGCTTTGATGTTCGTCGTGGCGAATTCGTGTCCTTAATTGGTAAGTCAGGAAGTGGTAAATCTACCCTGCTCTATATTCTCTCAACAATGGATACGGAATATGACGGTCGTCTAATCATCGATGGAAAGGACGTTACAGGACTTAAGCAAAATGATTTAGCAGATATTCGTAATGAGAAGATAGGCTTTGTCTTTCAATTCCATTATCTACTCCCTGAATTCTCTTGCTTGCGTAATGTGATGATTCCGGCTCTCAAGTTAGGCCGATATAGCAAAGAAGAAATAGAGGCGCGCGCCTACGAAAAGTTGAAAGCACTCGGCCTCGAAGATCAAGCACTGAAGCCTGCTTCAAAGCTATCAGGCGGACAACAACAACGTGTGGCTATTGCACGTGCTTTGATCAACGACCCATTGATTATTATGGGCGACGAACCTACAGGTAACCTCGATTCCAAAAATGCGAATGTCGTCTTTGATATTTTTAAAGAGTTGGCACAGGAACACGGACAGACGATTGTGGCCGTTACACATGATACCGACTTCGCTAAACGATCCGATCGCGTGATTGAATTGTTGGACGGTAAAATATTAACGACCAACAAAAGCTTTTAAAGCGCCTATATGCTTATTTTTGAGCATGATTCGTAAATGGATTTTGTCTTTGCTCCTCTTACTCGCTGCGCTGCCTTCTTTAGCGCAAGTGAGTATTGAATGGCATGGCCTGTTCCCAAACGAAAACAGAAAGGGCAAGGCACTCCCCTATGCAGCGATCGATTCTATAGATGCAACTAAACAAGTGCAGCAACAATTTAAACGTTGGCAGGAAAAAGGCTATCTACTAGCGCAATGCGATTCCATTAGATATGCGAATAAAACGAAACGATTCGATGTTTACTTCAACACCGGTAAAGCATTCAACTGGACAAAAATTCAAATCTCTAATAAAGACAGATCTTGGCTACAAGGTGTAAACGCCGCGCTGCCGATTGCAGAAAATGCGCGCATCCGTCCGAAAGCTTTTTCCAATTTTAAAGAGCAGGTGCTCACCTATGCCGAAAATCACGGATACCCCTTTGCGCAGATAGGTTTAGATAGCATTTATATCGGAGACGGAACGCTGAGTGCACATCTTGATTTTCATACCGGACCTTTTATCGTTTTAGACAGTATTATTCAACGAGAGGCGGTGCAGGTGCAATACCCTTTCTTATATCGCTATCTCGGACTACAACCCAATAAAGCATACGATGAATCGGCGATTAAGGCGGTGAATACAAATTTAAAAAATTTAAGTTTTGTAAAAGTGGCACAGCCCGCAGAAGTGCTGTTCTTAGATGGACATAGCTTGTTATATGTTTCCTTGTTGCCGAAACAGGCGAATCGATTCAACTTCATCATTGGTTTTGTGCCTGCCAACAATACAGGTATCGGAGCGCGGAGTACTGTACAATGGACAGGTGATGGAGAGTTTCATTTGGAGAATATCAATAAGTCGGCGAATGAATTCAATACAACGTTTAAGTTGAATCCAGATCAAACGAGATTCTTGCACGTGGATTATACGCATCCCTACCCTTTCAAGTTGAGATTTGGTTTGAAAGGAAGTTTGGATATCAATAAGTTTGATACCAGTAGCTTGAACGTGCTGACGCAAGCGGGTGTCATGCAATGGTATAAAGGGAATAATACGATTCAATGGTATTATAAATCGTTTAGGACTACGTTACTAAATGTCGATACCGTAGCGATTTTAGCTGCGCACAAACTGCCTGCGCAAATCGACGGACGTACACAAAGTATCGGAGCGGAGATGAAATGGCGTACCACAGACAATTTGATAGCACCGCATAAAGGATGGGAAGCACGATTAAACCTTAGCAGCGGCTTGCGTAAGGTGTTTTACAATAATCAGATCATCGCATTAGATTATCGCTACGACTCCTTGAATAGCTTCCGTGCAATGTACGATACGCTTAACAAGAATCAATGGATGGCGGCTTTACAATGTCAGGCAGCGGCTTATATTCCCTTCTCTGAACATGTGGTACTGAAGCTTGGCGTTCGAGCTTCGAAGCGATGGGGCGTGCAGGCATTCGATAACGAGGTGGAAAGAATTGGCGGATTTAAAACATTAAGAGGGTTCAACGAACTTACCTTCCCCTTGACAGGCTATAGCATACAAACAGCAGAATTGCGCTATATTTTAGAAGGCAATTCATTCGTCTATCTGTTCATGGACCAGGCGTATACGGAGCTCTATACCTATACACAGCATGTCACGCAACACCCATTGGGTTTCGGAGCCGGACTTGCATTCGAAACAAAAGCAGGAATTTTCCAAGTGTCGTATGCGTATGGTAAAACAGATCAAACCCCCGTGCAATGGCGTTCTGCAAAGATTCACTTCGGCTACTTAGTACAGTTCTAATCCCTAATCTCATCATGTTTAAGCCCATCATCCATTTCAACATGCAAATACATATTGAGATGAATAGAATTGATTTTTCCTGAAACACTTAATGAATACATGTCGCGTATCATTTCTTCGTCTACCAAAGCCTGATAATAGCGTGCTGAATAATAGTTGGACGTATAAGGCTCTTGATGGATTTCTCCAAAATGGTACTTCGCTAATAAGGTTTTAAGCTCTTCAAAAGTTAATGAAGGCGAAGCTTGGAAAAAGATGCTGTGGTCGGAGAAGGCGGCATTTTCAGGTGTTTCGCCTATAAGAATACTGATGGCTCGTATACTTTTTTCACGGAGGAGTTGCTTTAGTATTTTCTTCGCTGCAAGAGAATCCAAGTTGCCTAAGTTGAAATAAAAATATGGATTACGCGTATTCGATTTAGAAAATTTCACTTGTGGATAGGCTGCGGAAAGGCTTTGCATCTCCTTATCCAAAAGCATTTGGTAATTATTCAATTGCTGCTTGTCTTGAATCGCGGTGGGATCCCATAAAATAGTATAATTATTTTTTATTATGTTTACAGGAGTCTTAGCGCCTCCGGAGAAATAATATGGCGTCCCCTTTTTCACCCAAGCCAAGAGATTCATCATACGTGCTTGTTTCGACATCTCGATAAATCGTACTTCGGCATCATAATCCGTACCATAGGTACAGCGGATTCCAACAATCGATGAATCGATATATAGATTAACATAATTGCCTGAAAAAGCATAGTTGTAAGGCACCCATTTTAAGGAAGAGTCGGGTAGCATTTTCAAAACGCGCAATTGAAAGAGTGTCGTGTCCACTTGTGCCATCCTCTTTACGGTGGTCGCATCATTCAAGAACATAAGCTGTACTTGTTTCTTATACAACTCCCGTTCTCTTTTAACCAGTTTCTCTTCAGGATACGAGAAATAAATCCACTCCCCTACTTTTTCATTAGTGCCACGAAGCACCTTACCGTAGGCACTTGCACGGCCTTTCTCATCTATCCATAATTGCAAAAAACTAAGTGAATCTGGCTCAACCACTTCAAAGTGTGTGATCTTATTTGTTCTGGGATCGCGACGGATAGTGTTCGCACCAGCCACATAATATTCATAGGAAAGTGACTGTCCATAATCCGAAACGGTTTTTAGATAAACGTTCTTACTGACAGTATAAATTCCATTCGGATTTACGGTCACTTCATCTTTATAATTCAAATAGGCTGTTTCTCCTGCCGCCCATCTTTTTGAAAGGATAAAGGCCTTTTGATCGGCACTGCGCAACTCATCTAAGCGAATAGGCACATCGCAATGATTGGTGATAGGAAAGCTATCTTGCACGGAGAGATAATAGGTATTCGGTGTAGTGCTAAATTGCACAGGTAAGAATAAATAAGGATGCGCAACTTGAATGCAATTTTTACCTTCTAAAGGCGGACGAGGTGCTACCGGAGGCGGTTTGTGTTCGGTATTCTGACGGACATGCTTCCAATCATTGGATTGATACGACCAAAAGTCGACATACTTCTTTTTATCATCTTCACTGATCCAATAGCGCATGGGAAAGGTATCTGTGAGATGTACATTCGCATAATCGCTTAGCAATGCATTACGACGATACTGTTGCGCAGCCGTGTCCCAAAGCCAATAGTCGTGATGTAGTTCTGGAAAATATTCTTTGCCATGATATTGTTCCCCAGTGATAATCACAAGGTCTTTAATAACAGGTATCGGCTGGCGACGCATTACGTTCAATTCTTTAACCGACTCCTTCAAATGCGTAGCATAGAAATAATGTTTCTTCGAAGGAACAATCGTTTGAATTTTCTGTAAGGAACTATGTTCAACGACATCGACATGATTGACTGCAATCTTCAAATCGATAGAACGTGTATTCGCAAGCGTATCGTAGTGGTAATTCAAAATAACACGCTGAATACGTTTCGGCAAAGGTGTTTCAGCAGTAGGGCTATTCAAGTTAATAGCGATGGGTACAAATTTTTCACCATCGACTTGACGAAGTGTTTTATTCTTCAGGCCTTTACTTTTATCCAAAAGATGATTGGCGCAAACGTTCAACGACTTGCCGTAAGGTAAACGTACAAAGGCGGTATCGCTTTTATAAATGATTGCTGCAATATAAACTGGAACGGCAGTGGAGTATTGTTTTTCGTTTATGACTACAAAATAGTTTTCGCCAATTCCTTGAATATAGTTTTCGTCTTTATTGAATGTGAATTGTAGCGGCACTTCCCGTATCGGTGATTCAATATGAGGTTCGGAATTATCCATTGCCATCCGCGTATAGGGCTTATGATTTTCGTCGACCAATAAAATTTGTAAATCCTTCTTTACAGATTCTTGTCCATCCTCGAAGGGATGTAGTACAAAGGCATACATAAAATCTTGATCGCCACAAACCTGCGCTGCGAGTGGATGAAGCGCGGAAAGGAACGCAAGGAATAAAAATAGAATGAAGGATTGGCGGTAAGGGAACATGAATTAAAGATGCGAAAAAGTAAGAATTCCACAAAAGTGGCGTATAAACATTTATAGTGCAAGCATTGTGATTTGTATCTTTAGAAAAATTAAAAAATCAGTGGTCATGGATTTATTAGCACAGATAGAAGAGACAAAAAAATACATTATTGAAAATACGAATGGATTTACACCGAATGTAGGGATTATTTTAGGAACGGGATTGGGTGGTTTGGTGAAGGACATTGCAATTGCTCATAGTTTGGATTACGCGCAAATACCGCATTTTCCGGTATCTACAGTGGAGAGTCATACGGGTCGATTAATTTTTGGAGAGATCAATGGCGTGAAGGTAGTGGCGATGAGTGGTCGTTTTCATTACTATGAGGGTTATACAATGCAGCAGGTAACTTTTCCGGTGCGTGTGATGAAAGCCCTTGGCATTGAGCGTTTGATGATATCGAATGCGAGTGGAGGCTTGAAGCCAGAGGAGCAGGAAGTGGGTGATTTGATGATTTTGAATGATCACATCAATTTATTGCCGGAACATCCTTTGCGTGGCAAGAACGAAGCGAGTTTAGGTCCGCGTTTTCCGGATATGATTTTTACGTATGATCAGGCGATGATTGCGCAGGGCAAGGCTATTGCGGAGGCGGCGGGTATCCGTTGCCATACGGGGGTTTATGCGGCAGTGCAAGGACCATGTTTAGAGACGCCGGCGGAGTACCGTTGGTTGAAGATAATTGGCGCGGATGTAGTGGGGATGAGTACGGTACCGGAGGCGATTGTCGCGCATCACATGTCATTGCCGGTGTTTGCGATTAGTGTGATCACCGATTTAGGTAACGTAGCAGATCCACACGAGGTAAGTATCGAAGACGTGATCAAGGCTGCTAATATTGCGGAGCCGAAGATGACACATGTTATAAAAGAATTAATAATGAATAATGGATGATGAATAATTTAGTGAAGAGGTAAAAGGGAAAGGGGAAAGCAAATTAGTGAAGAGGTAAAAGGGAAAGGGGAATTTT
>JACCDJ010815148.1_pt1 | contig 25748 bp, 25 predicted proteins | sample 7444481 | NCBI WGS metagenome assembly JACCDJ01 (sample SAMN15323435, study PRJNA562643) | freshwater metagenome | isolation source: river surface water | place: USA:Blue River Watershed | collected 2017-08-15 | reverse complement strand
GTCCACTTGGTCAGCAGCAGTTTTTTGGGGTTCAGCGGGTTCATGCGTGAGGGTCTTCAAGGCCTGCTTTGAACTTCTCGCGCCACCGCATCGGCCAAATCAATCACCGCCATGGCGTAGTAGCTGCTCCAGTTTAAAAAGGGTATTTTAATATTAAATTACGGTATTATTTAATTATTTAAAAGCAATAAATCGCCCGTAATTTCTTCATCACAGTGTTGTGAAATTGTGTTCGATCTTGCCATTGTGGAGTGCAGGGCGTTCCAGCGTAGTCAGTTCAGGTGTTCCAGTCCCCGTGCCATTCGCCTGCCGTTGCTGATGGTGCATTTGTAGCTAACCTTTCGGTGTGCTACTTTTTATTGGGGGCGAGTGGAATGGGCAGTGGCACAAGCGTAAAGACTTTTGACGCTGATCAGTGGCTTTGCAATGGCAGTGTTTTGAAACGTTTCCGAGCCTGATTGCTTGCGTGCCCAACGCTGTGCCTTCAGGTTAGCTACAAATTTCAAATTTTGGTTGCCCTGACCGCATGGCCGAAACTACGCTTGTGGCTATGCAAAATTTGGCAAGGCAGCAGGCAGCAAATGACACCAACTACCTCCCGCCACGGCACCGCACGCTGCCCATCATTGCGTCCATTACGCCCATTTCCAATTACCCCTCAAAGCTTCGCATCTTCATGACCAACGCCAGCAGGTATTGGCAAGTGCGTTGTTTTCTCCAGGGCAAGACCTACACGCAAAGCTTAAAGACCACAAACAAGCAAGCTGCGATAAGTTTAGCCAAGCAGTTCTTCCACATCAAAACGGCAGAGCTCTATGTCGACAGGATCGAGTTGCGTGATGACAAGAAGGTCAAGTTCGCCGATCTACTGCCGGGAGTTGTTCAGGGCCTGCAAGCCAGGGTGAAAAGAGGGGAGTTTGCAGCTGCAAATATCCCCATCTTTATGCAACGGATGCAAAACAGCATCCTGCCTTATTTTGGCGCTTTGACCATGGACCAAATTGGCTATAAGGAGTTGTCGGTCTTTATGGAGATGTTGAGCAATCGGGACTTGAGCGCCACAACAGTTCATCAGCACATGGTTGCCATACGAAAGGTCTTTGCACATGCGCATGAGAACAACATCATCAAAATTCTCCCCAAATTTCCAGCTGTCAAGGTCATTGACAAACCTAGAGGCAGTTTTTCAATCACCGAATACCGAGACTTAGTGCGGTTGGCAAGAAAACGGATTGGTGAACATGTGCCCGAACAGTTCTCCAAAAAATACCGAAGCAGCCGTGAGATTCTGGAGCGCCATGGTTATATCAATGCGGATCTACATTGGCTCATCCGCTTCATGGTCAACGGCTTTATGCGCCCCGGCGATATCAAGTTTCTCCAGCATAAGCATGTGACTGTAGTGCGTGGAAAAAACATCTACTTGCGATTGAACCTGCCCGAAACAAAGAAGCACAATAAACCCATCGTGACACTGCAACCGGCGGTGTTTGTATATGAACGGTTGTTGGCCAAGCAAAAGACGCAAGGCTATGGCAGTCCAGATGACTACCTATTCCTGCCTGACTTAAAGGACCGGAAGTGGCTGCTGGTGGCCTATGGCTGGCAGTTCATGTACTTACAAAGCTTAGCTGGCATTGAAGGCAATGCTGCTAATGGGCAAACACGAACTCTCTACAGTCTTCGTCACACGGCTATGACATTCCGACTGCTTTACGGCGGCAAGATCGACTTGATTACACTGGCACGTAATGCTCGCACCAGTGTGGAAATGATCGATCGGTTCTATTCCTCCAACTTGACTGCTGAGATGAACATTGACTTGTTGCAGGGTCGAAGGACGTAACTCAGTGGACGTCGGATGATCAGCTCCTTATGTTGGAAATCTTGATCACGTTTGACTGGCCAGCTTTTCGGGCCTGGTTGGCACTCATCACCACGTCGCTGAAGATTGAACGTGCTGAGCCTCGGCCCGCTAAAACCACTTGGTCCAAAGTGGCATCAGTAGGTGGCACCAGCCCAGACTGGGTGTAAATACGGCGAAGGATAGGACGCCAGTGGGAAGCAGGCGGGACATTCATATCAATTAAGACACTTCGATTTTGGACACCAGGGTCTACCTGGTTGAGGTGGTTGGTTGTCATAATAAAAACTACGTGTGTGTAGTTCATTAATGCTTTGAACGATGCTTTGGCTGCATCCGTGAGCAAATCCACTTCATCCAAAATCACATAGTGCAAGCCGCTGGCGTTCCAGGGCACAAAGCTTGTGCTGTTTTGGATGCTGTTAATCAAGCTGACCCCGTTTTGACCTTGAACACATGGGTAGTAGTTGAACAGTGGCTCCATCGTGTCAACAATATCTCCTGGTGGCAGGGCGTGCGCTGCAGGGTCTTTTTTTGATGTCTCAATCAATCCAGGCAGCAGGTTCGCCATGGTTGTTTTTCCGGTGCCATATAAGCCGTGCAGGATGATCCCGTTAACGCCGTTATCCGGAAAAGACATAGTGCTATCCAAGATACTTTCCAACTTATAACGACTGTTTTGGTGAAGTGCAAAGTCATTCAGGCATGCGGGTGGTAAGACTTTGACAGAATTGTTAAGTGTTGTCGCCATGATGAAATCTCCAAAAGGGATCAAGCGAGTGACCACGCAAGCGTGATCACTCAGGGGTTGATGAAAGGCATTCAGGCAGCTTTAAGTGCTGCACGTGCTGCAGCGCGCTGCTCATCGACAGCGTTCTGCTCTTCCTGTAGCAGACGCGCTTTTTCCTGCTCTGCACCTAGGCTTGCAAAAGTGGCCAGTGCGCTGGTGATGACAGATTTGTTTTGAAGCACTTGGCGCACGGCAAAAGTACCGTCATCCTCACGCGTGGCTAACAAAACAACCCCTTCTTCAAGGCTTTCGTTGGAGTATTTGGCATTCAAGGAGTCTCCTGCAACTTTAGCCAGTACTTCGCCCTCGAGCACAGTGCGACCCAGTGCAGCCTTTTCCTTGAGAGTTTTGGGCTTGTTTGTATTGCTACGTCGAACTTCTTCAATCCCACCCTTATCCTTAAAAAACTTGGGCAGTTCCATAACTTGTTTTTTTTCGGCAATGGCAACTTTCAGGGCCGAGACATAGGCATGGACGCGACGGCGGTCTACACCAAATACGCATTTCACGATTTTGGCGATCAGTGGGGTGGCATCCGTGAACTTGTACCCCTTTGCGGCAATATAGTTTGACAAGCCTTTCTTCAGGGCTTTAGCAGAGACGCCTGTACCGGACATTGCGTTGTTAAGGGAATAGCAGTGCTGTAGCAATGCGTACAGCCCATCATTGGCCGAGGCCAATTCGTTGTTTTCCCAGTTGACGCGTTGCGTGACTAATGCCTCTAACGCTTCACCGATTGATTGCTCAGGATTGCCTTTGGTCAAAAGGTTTCCGATATTGAACATAGCATTTGCTTGCTCAGATGGGATTGCTTCGCCTAAAGGGCTTTTGGTTTCTGCACTCATGAGAGTTCTCCAATAGTTGATGAAATTTGTGACTGTCCCAATGACAACCACGCCCCAATTTCACCTACTGGTAAATCCCATGAATACATCCAAGATCCATTAATTAAAAATGTAATCAAAACATCAAAAAGGCGGTGTGTTGTGATTCAGGACTTTTTGAATGGTGTTGCTCGGTCAACCAAGCGGCAAAATTTGGCAGCACTTGCTTCTGCCCGTCTTTATTACAACTACTTGCGTTTGAGTCCAAGTTATTTGGCTGGTTGCATTCATAGACTGCGCAAAAGTCGCCAAAAATTGAATCGACATGGTGGCAAGGTTTTGGCATGTGTGGACAAATATCGAGATGTTCATGCCACTAGCTTTGATGACTGGATTCGAGGACCTGGAAAACTTCGAATAACTTGTTCCTCTGTGATGCCGGAATTTCTAAACGTTCAAACTTTGAAAGTTGGACACCAGTCCGACCTGTTTATTCGGTTTCCTTGCGGCCTCAATGCATTGCCTCAACTTGAACTGCTGGCAATGATCTCTGACTTAATTCCTTCTGTATCTCGAGAAACGATTCCTTCAAGACTAACCCCCGTCATGCACAAAAATCTTTGGCGTGATGTCTATCTGGCTTACTTAATCAAAAATTACCCAGATACAGAACTCTGGCGATTAGGAGCAGAAGCCATGCTGGTCGATCGATTCATCGGCAAAGTGGCGCCAAATGGCCGAAGGATGAATTCCAGCCAGGACTATGAGCGTCGTTTATTGGTGGCTACAGTGGTCAGGCACCGGGCTTGGGCAAACAACATTTCAGAAAACGCTGCCATAGATGAGTTCCCCTGCAAAGAGGTCATACCAGATGGGCAGCAGTGCTTGGATTTCCAAGCGGTGGCCTTACTGCCGCACCTTTCAAAGCACTCGTTGAATGAGGCAATGCATGCCCGAGAGCAGGTCATTCTTTGTACTGGTTCAAGGGGCAGGGTTTCGGCAGAACCATCGCTTAGTCATCAAGGTGTGTTGTTCTAGGCTTTGTAAATTGGAAGTTTAATTTCCCAAGAGTAGTTAACGGCTTACTGGGCGACTTCTAGCGTGACAGATGTTACGGAGTGTCGGTCAAACCGACACTTTATGGTGTGCCCAGCATGTTGGTGTGGTCTGACAGCAAGTTGGACTGATATCTAAGTTGGTCTATTTGCGGTGACATAAACAAAGAAACTTTTCATGAACTAGGCCCGCAACAGAAATGCTCGGCTGTGCGCCAACTTGAATTGAGCCGCCTGCAACTTCGTGCGTTCTCCGCCAATCACAGCACAGCACAGTCTTCGCTCCAGTCGAACTGGAAGGCCTCGCTAGGTGCAAATGTGAGGGGCGCAAATGCCCCGCGCCCAGTTGTCTTGGTGGCTTCGTGTTTGTTTTGAAGCCAATTACGAGCAATGGCAGCGACTCGGTCATACGAGCCCTCAAACCCCAGTACTACCAGATCATTGAAGAGTTGGCGGGTGTTGCGACTATGTTTACGGCCTTTCTTAACCTCGCTCTTGAGCCAGGGGTCACCAAACTGCTGTTTGATTCACCGGAAGCGCATGGGTACGGCAAGATCCTTGGCGGCGGCCTAGTCGGCACGCATGCAAGCGACATGATTGGCGAGATCGCTCTGGCCATTGAGTTGGGCGCTAACGCGGTGGACATCGGAAAGACGATTCATTCGCATCCTACGCTGGGCGAGAGCATCTGCATGGCGGGGGAAGTGGCGCATGGCAGCTGCACAGATTTGCAGCCGGCGCGCAAATAGCCTTTGAACAACTGAATACACTGCGCATTCCTACGAGAGTGCGCGGTTTCTTTTTGCCCGAATCAGGCGGGTGTTGTCACTTGCTCAAAATGAAATTTGGAAACCACAAAACTATGCCCGGGAATACGGCAATCAGAATCACGAAGCCCATCATGATGAACAGGTAGGGCAAGGTCACACGGGTCAGGTAGGCCATGCTTTTGCCCGTGATGCCTTGCAGCACTGACAGGTTGAAAGCTACAGGCGGGGTTATCTGGGCCATCTCGACGACCAGCACCATGAAAATGCCGAACCAGACCTTGTCGAAACCTGCAGCTTTGACCAGTGGAAGCACAACCGGCAAGGTGCAGGCGATCATGGAAAAGCCTTCCAGCGCAGTGCCTAAAAGAAGGTAAAGCGTCATCAAGGCGACGATCAGCATCAGCGGTGAAAGTTCCCATGATGTGACAACCTGGGCCACAGCATCCGGCACGCCCAGCGCGGCCGTGACGTTGCCCAGAATGGACGCACCCAGAATGATCATGCCCATCATGCTGCAGCTTTGCACCGTTCCGATGGCAACATTACGCAACGTTTCCCAATTCACCCCTGTCTGCACATACGACACGATGAAAGCACCCAGCACCCCCAGCGCAGCAGCCTCTGTGGGGGTTGCAATGCCGGCGTACATGGAGCCGATGACGCAGATGATCAGGAACATGGCAGGGCCAAGCTCCTTCAGGGCGGCCAGACGCACGCTGAGAGGGACATGCTTGAGGGCCTGCTCGGACTCAGGAATCAATTCCGGATGCAGCTTGGTATCGATCATGATCCAGCCCATGAAGCAGCCGGCCAGCAGCAAGCCGGGGATCCAGCCAGCCGTGAACAGGCGCAGTACAGACTCTTCAGCTAGAACGCCGTAAATGATCATCACCGTGCTGGGCGGTATCAAAAAGCCCAGCGTGCCGGCGCCCGCCAGGCTGCCGATGGCCACGCTGGAGCCATAACCGCGGCGTAGCAATTCCGTCAGGGTCATCTTGCCCACCACCTGGGTGGTGGCTGCGCTGGAGCCTGAAATCGACGCGAAGATGGAGCACGCAATGACGTTGACGTGCAGCAAACGTCCCGGCAGAAGGCCTGCCCATGGGGCCAGGCCGTTGAAAAGCGTGCGCGAGAGGTTGGTGCGGAAAAGAAATTCCCCCATCATGACGAACAAGGGCAGGGCGACCAGGTCCGATGTAGTGAGTATGTTGAAGGTGTGTTGCGCCAGCAGCCGCGTGATGGGAATGTCGCTGAAAAATGCAGCCAGCAGCATGGCGGTGATGGCCAGCGACAGACCAATACCCACACCAGACGCGAGGATCGCAAACAACAGGCCGAAAAGGTTGACAAAAATGGCGGTCATTGTGGCTTTTTAAATCTTGTTATTCGCTGGCAGAAGCCACTTTGAAGTCGTCGTTGTCCAGTGGCAGTCCGGCAAGGCAGGACAGGAGTCGTGCAAATGCCTGCAAGGCAAAAATGACAGTCCCCAGCAGCAAAACACTTTGAGGTATCCACAAGGGCGTGAGCGTATCGCCCGATACCTGCGCTGTGTTCCAGGATTGCAGGGTGAAAGCCGCCAGACTCCAGGCAAGCATGCCAAGAAAGACCGCGCCAACCAGCGAAGAGAAAATTTCAAGAGGACGCTCGAAACGCCCTTGGCCGGCGCGCAGTAGCAACTCGACGCGAATCTGCATGCCCGAGCGCAGGGTGAGTGCGCCACCGAACATGAAGGCTGAACCCATCAGGTAGGCGCTGTATTCCCAGGCAAACCGGATGCCGCTGGGCATGGACGGAATCACACGGGACAAGAGACCCGTGCTGATCTCGGCCAGCACCAGCAACACCATCGCCGTAAGGGACGCCGCTGCAAGATAGGCCCCCGCCAAAGCGAGTGCGTCTACAAAGCGCTGAAATGCGGCAATGGTGCCGGCAGTCTTTAAGCTGCCGGAAGCCTGACCTGATACTTCAGTCATTTCAGGCACGACCCATGCTGGTCATGTACTGCTTGACGATGGGTGCTGAAGCTGGCACGCGTTGCAGGTATTCCTGCTGCAGTGTGCCGGCGCGCTTGCGAATGTCGGCCATCATGGCGGGCGACACCGGCAGCAGTTCCATGCCGTTTTCAGTCAGTTTCTTAATGCTGTCGCGATCTGCCTGCGCCGAGACTTCCCAGAAATCAGGTTCCATCTTGGCGGCCAGTTCTTCCATGGCCTTTTGTTGTGCCGGTGGGATTTTTTTCCACACATCTAGATTGATGTTGACCATGTTGCAGGCCCAGGTGTGGTTGGTCGGGTAGACGTATTTCATGAATTCCCAGAACTTGGCGTCCACGCCGGTGGTGGCGGAAGTGGCTACACCGTCAACGCGGCCCGAAGCCAGGGCGGGGATCAACTCGCCAAACGGAATGATCACGCCGGCCATGCCGACAGCATTGCAGATGTCCACGGTGTTTTTGTCGGCGCCACGGATCTTGATGCCCTTTAGTCCGTCAGCAGACGCGACCTTGACCTTGAGGAACATGTATTGCGCCGGCGAAGGCACCATGTAAAGAATTTTCTGGTTGAACTTGGCCGCCAGTTTGTCGAACTCGGGCCGCAGGAACTTATGCAGGCTGCGCAGTTCGGCTTGGGACGCGACCAGGAACGGAATGCCTTCGGTGCCGAACAGGGGCTCGTCACCAATTTGCTGGCTGGTCAGAACGTCAGCCATGGGTACCAGGCCATCGCGCACAGCGCGCAGTTGCTCTGGACCCTTAAAACCCAGAGAGCCACCCGGGCGCAGGTTGATATTGACCTCGCCGCCTGTGGCCTTGGCCACTGCTTCGGCGTACTTGCGGGCGTTTTGCACCATGAAGTTACCGTCTGGCAGGACACTAGCAAGGTTGAGTTGCACAGCGGCAAAAGCCGAGTGCATAGGGCTGGCCATGGATGCGACGGCGCAACTGGTGACAACGAACTGGCGGCGGTTGATGGTCATAATCAAAATCTCCTGATGTAAGTGTTGAGAGGCACGGGAAAAATCGTAAGCGGGTCACTGCCGGGCGGCAAAGAGGCTTTTCGTCTGGCTGGATAAGTTTCGAGAATGTCTCGTGGTGAGGGTCAGTTGGCGCAGCGCGCTTCCAGCGTTGCGATGAAGGAACGGTCCCAGCGGCCCTCTTTCATGGCCAACATGGTTTCTGCCTCTTTGAGGGCCTGTGCTTGGGCTTTGGCAATGACCTGGGGGGCCTCGGAGGGGTGAAATGCCAGCAAACCGTCCTGATCGCCCACGATGATGTCGCCCGGGTTGACCACCATGCCGCCGATAGACACAGGGACATTGATTTCGCCAGGGCCGTCCTTGTAGGGGCCCCGGTGGTTGATGCCGCGGGCATAGACCGGAAAGTCCCGTTCCTGGATTTCAGCCACATCACGGATAGCGCCGTCGATGACCATGCCCGAGAGCTGGATGATGGCGCCGTAGTAAGTGAGGATGCCGCCCACGACGGCGTTGGTGATGTCGCCGCCGCAGTCGATCACCATCACATCACCGGGGCGGCAGTATTCAAAGGCCCGCAGGATGGTGAGGTTGTCGCCGCCACGCGCACGTACGGTGACGGCGGTGCCGGCCATGTGTTTCGGGCGGTGGTAAGGCTTTAGTCCGACACTGCCTATGCTGCGATGCAGATTGTCGCTTAAAAGCGCAAGGGCAATGCCGCGCAATGTTTCGAGGATGGCTGCATCGGCCGGTGGGGCTGATGGGTTTCTGCTGGCGCCGTTGGATGGCATGCGTTTTCTCCTTGTTTATTTTTTAATGCGACGGTGTGTCGTCGCGTTTGACGGTGGTCAGGCCGCCGGGGACCTGCAATGTGGGCAGAATTTCCATGTTCGAGATATTCATGGCCCGTGGGGCGGAAATGGCAAAGGCAATGGCGTCTGCAATGTCACTGGCCAGCGGCAACTCGAAGCCGTCGATGAATTCCTTGCGCGCCGCTTCGATGTCACCCAATACATGCCCGAAGATGTCCGTGGCGACCCGCCCCGGGCAAATCTCTGTCACACGCACGCGCTTTCCGGTGACGTCAACGCGCAGTTGGCGTGACAGCGTGTGCAGACCAGCCTTGGTGACGTGGTAGGTGGTGTTGCCGCCAAAGTTGTAGATGCCGGCGATCGATGTCACATTGACAACGTGGCCGCAGTCGCGCGCCACCATGCCCGGCACGATAAGCCGGACCAGATGCATGGCGGCTTGCAGGTTGACATCCATTTGCAAGTCGATGTCGCTGGCTTTGGCCGTCAGGATAGAACCCGGCTGGTTGACGCCGGCGTTATTGACTAGGATGTCGAACTGGACTTGCTCCGTGAGCCGAGTTACGGCCTGCAGGTCGGAAACATCCATTACCTGGGGAATACAGCCGGTGCGTGAAGCCAGCTCGTGTAACGCGTCTGCGCTGCGAGCCAGCGCGTGGACTTGCAGGCCTTCGCGGCAAAATCGATCGACGATGGCGGCTCCCATGCCCGATGAGGCGCCCGTCACCAATGCGGTTTTGTAATCTGAAAATGGCATGTCTAGTCTTTGGAGAGCTGGGGTCAAAGGACCTGAATTTGAATGTACTGTCGGGCTTAACGCGGAGCAAAGACGGATTGAGCCTGCCGCGATAAGTCCTGCTTATATTTGAAGCCAAAGGCCATGGTCATGCCAGCAGACGCGACAAGGGAACCACGCGCCCACCACCGACTTCTATGGCGCGGCGAACTGTTTTGGCTAACGAAACCGCGCCTGGCGTGTCACCATGCAGCAGAATAGAAGAAACCCGCATAGGCAGTTTTTTGCCGGTGATGCTGGTGACGCTGCGGTCTTCCAAGACTTGCAATACACGTTGCAGAACCAGCTTTTCGTCATGAACGACCGCGCCTGGTAATTTGCGCGATACCAGCGCGCCGGCGTCGTCATAGGCACGGTCGGCCAGAAAGCTTGTCGCTACGCGCTGGTTCAAGGCATCGGCAGCTTTCTCGATTGCCGTGTCGGTTGAGACGCTGATGATCAGGGCAGGGTCAAAGTCTGCAACGGCCCTGACCAGAACCTGAGCTAGCGACAAGTCTGCAGCCGCCATATTGCCCAGTGCGCCATGAAAACTCATGTGCGTCATCACGCAGCCCGCAGCCCGGGCGATCCCAGCCAAAGCGCCAAGCTGGTAAATCACATATGTGGCCAGTTCTGCCGGGTCGGTCTGCATAGGGCGACGACCGAAACCCATCAGGTCTGGAAAAGCCACGTGGGCACCAATGTCGATGCCGCGTGCCTTGGCCATCCGCACCGTCTGGTTCATGAGCACCGGGTCCCCGGCGTGGTAGCCGCAGGCAATGTTGGCCGACGAGATGACCTCCATCAGGGCAGCATCGTCTCCCATGCGCCAGGGGCCGAAGCCTTCACCCAGGTCGGAATTGAGGTCAATGTCCATCATGCGTCTCCCGCCAATATCTCGAACAAGTGCGCACCATAACCGGCTTGTGTGCCTGAGGCCTGCAGGCAGCGTCCGAGCGTGCCGCTGACTGGTGCCAGCACGGGTGTTAACAACAGACCTGTTTGTAGCAGTGCCAGCAGTTCGCCGGCCTGTAAGCGATCGCCTTGAATGGGAAATTTACCGCCGCCCGCAGGATGCCGGGTCAGAAAAATACCAGCCATATGGGCCGTGACCACCACCGGGCCGGCAGGGACAAGGGTGGGTGCAGTTGCGCTGGCACTTGTTGCTTGCAGCTGGTAACCCTGACTGCCGCGCGCCATGCGAAGCGCTACGCTGCCGGTTTGGATGTCGATGCAATCAACGTCCGCCGCAGCCAGCCAGGCGGCAATCTGCGGCCAGACGTGCGCTGGAATCAGGTTAGATGTTTCTGGCCGGGTTTCAGTCATGCAATTGCCTGTAAAGAGCGCAGAGATGCCGTACTTTGCTCAGATAAGCCTCTGTGGGCTTCAATGCCGCCACGGCTTGCTCGTAGGTGCAGGGCACAAAACGAATATAGGAGCCGGCGCGTGCCTGGCCCAGGCGCCAGAGGTCGGCTTCAATGACTGTGCCAATTTTGGGGTAACCGCCCGAGGGCTGTGCATCCCGCATCTGGATGATCGGCTGGCCGCTGTGCGGCACCTGGATCACGCCGGGCACGATGCCATGAGAGCGGGTTTCCATGGTCTCTCGCAAAGCCAGCGCAGTGCCGGACAAGCGGTAGCCATAGCGGTCGCTTTGGGCGCTGATTTTCCAGTCGGTACCCCAGAAATTCTGCATGGAGGGTGCGTCAAAGTTGTCGTATTCGGCGGCTGGAATCACGCGCATAGCCGTCACTGCTGTCTGCGATTGCGCTGCGAAAAATTCACTTTGCGGCAAGGCCAGATCGGGTGGCATAAGGCCAAAGCCGGCATCGGGACCGCCTGGCAGTGCCAGCGCCGGCTGGCCCGGCAAGATATCGCCCTTGACCAGTGCCCGGCCATGGTGACCACCGAACTGGCCGCGCAATTGCGTACTGCGTGAGCCGAGAACAACAGGGACATCAACGCCCCCCGCAATCAACAGGTAGCTGCGCGCGCCCGTACGAAAGCCCGGGCCGGCGCCTCCCAATGTCAGCACCTGGCCGGCCCTGGCGCGTCGCGTCCACCAGGGCGCAAGCGCAAGTCCGTCCAGCTGGGCAGCGGCGTCTGCGCCGGTAACCGCGAAAACGACATCCTTGAGAAACCGCACCTGAAAAGGCAGCACAGGCACCTCAATCCCGGCCGCCGAGGCCGGGTTGCCCAACATCAGGTTGCCGGCTTGCAAGGCCAGCCGGTCCATGGCTCCCGAAGTTCCGACGCCAAAGCGCAAGTGGCTCAGGCGCCCCAGGTCTTGCACGGTGCTGAGCGTGCCTGAAGACAGTAACTCGATCACGCGTCAATCCTCAGGACGGTGAACCGTATCTGGTCACCCGGCGACAACAGCGCCGGTGTTTCGCTTTGAGGGTCAAAAAATTGCATGGCGGTTTGACCTATGGTGTTCCAGCCACTCGGGCCGTCAGAGGCAGAGACGCCGGTTTGGATGCCGCCGATGGAGACCGATCCCCCGGGTAGATGCACAACAGGAACTTTTCTGCGGGGCGTCGCAATGCGGGCGTCCATGCCGCCTAGGTAACAGTAGCCAGGGTGGCTGCCCAGTGCGTACACGGTGTACAGGGGCTCGGTGTGAATGCGGACAATGTCGTCAATGGGCAAGCCGGTATGCGCGACCACATCAGCCATGTGCGGGCCTGCTGCGCCGCCATACACCACGGGCAGCTCGAAGATCCGGCCGTCGAGTGACAACGTGTAGCCCTCATCCCAGGCTTGCTGTAGTAAGGCCCGTAGTGGGGCCAGGTCTGGCGGTGGCGTGCTGAAGGTCAGCATCAGGTTGTTCATGCCCGGCACCGCTTCCTGCACATTCGCCCAGTTGCTCGCCAGCCGTGCCAGCGCCCAGATGCGTCGTTGCTGGGGTAGGTCCATCTCGCCGGGGGCTTCAAACAGCAAGGCGGTGCTGCCCAGCAAGCTGATGCGGGGTTGTGGCAGCTTGTCGATGGGTGGGCTCATGGGGCGTGGCGTGCGGCAAGCAGGCGTTCAAGGTGATGGTTGTCCACACCGCCCGCCATGAACCCGGGGTCGCGCAGCAAATCCTGGTGCAGCGGAATGTTGGTCTTGATGCCCTGGACCACCATGTCGCCCAGCGCTATCTGCATGCGTGCAATAGCTTGCGCACGGGTGCTGCCGTGGGTGATCAGTTTGCCGACCATCGAGTCGTAGTAAGGTGAGATGGTGTCATGGGCCCGAACATGCGAGTCAAAGCGCACGCCCACGCCGCCCGGCATGTCCCATCGGGAGATACGGCCCGGCGAAGGGATGAATGTTTGTGGGTCTTCCGCGTTGATGCGGCACTCCATCGCGTGCCCTTGCTCGATGATGTCGGCCTGGCCAAAAGACAGGGGCTCACCGCGCGCCATCCGGAGCTGCTGCTCGACGATGTCGATGCCGGTGGTCATTTCTGTTACAGTGTGCTCGACCTGCAGCCGGGTGTTCATTTCAATGAAATAAAAATTTCCATCCTGGTAAAGAAACTCGAATGTGCCGGCTCCCAGGTAGGCCATGTTCCAGCAGGCCTTGACGCAACGCTCTCCCAGTTGTGCGATCAGTGCTTGAGAGATACCGCTTGCCGGCGCTTCCTCGATCACCTTCTGATTGCGCCGTTGCAGTGAGCAGTCGCGCGAACCTAGCCAGACAGCCTGGCCATGTGCGTCGGCTAGCACCTGGATCTCGATGTGGCGCGGATGTTCGAGGTATTTCTCCAAATAAAGCGTAGGGTTGCCGAATGCACGGCGTGCTTCTTCGCCCGTAACTGCGATGGCCTCAGACAACTGACCGGCCTCGTGAACCACGCGCATGCCCCGCCCGCCGCCGCCGCCGGCTGCCTTGACGATAACCGGGTAGCCGATGTGTTGGGCAACTGCCAAGGCTTCAGTCGGGGTGCCAGTGAAGGCAGCGTCCGGACCCGGCACGCAAGGCACGCCGGCCAGCAACATCGCCCGCTTGGCAGCTACTTTGTCGCCCATGGTGCGGATGGTGGCTGCCGAAGGGCCGACAAAAACCAGCCCTGCGTCTTGCACCGCGCCGGCAAAGTCTGCGTTTTCAGATAGAAAGCCGTAGCCCGGGTGGATGGCCTGCGCGCCGGTGAGCTCGGCAGCCAGCAAGATTGCAGCCTGGTTGAGGTAGCTTCGCGTTGGCGTCGCAGGGCCAATGCAGACAGTTTGGTCAGCCGTCCTAAGGTAGCTGGCGTCGGCATCGGCTTCAGAATAAACGGCCACGGTGCGCAGCCCCAGTTGCCTGCAGGCCCGCTGGATCCGCAGGGCAATCTCCCCCCGATTGGCGATAAGGACCGTGTCGAACATGCTTTATTCCGCGGCCTTCAATTCAAACAGTGCCGCGCCCGCTTCTGCTTCTTCGCCGGCAGTGGCAAGGATGGCCGCAACGCGTCCCTTGCGGTTGGCTTTGACTTCGTGAAACATCTTCATGGCTTCCATTACGCAAAGGGTTTGTCCGGCCTGAACGGTGTCGCCCAGTTGGACAAAAGCAGCCGCATCCGGCGATGGCGTGAGGTGCACCACTCCATAGAGCGGCGCAGTAACTAAATCGCCGGCTTCGGTGTTTGAGTTCGAAAGTGCTTGCTGCGGGGCAGGCGTTGGTGCGCCGGTTTCAGGTTCTGCATTTGCCATCACAGGAGCGGCTGTCGGCGCCGGGCTCAAATAAGCACCGGCCTCCGTGTGCAGGCGCTTAATCAGGCGAACCCGGTGTTTACCCTCGACCAATTCGATTTCTGCCAGATCGGAGGCTGCCAGCACATCGATCAGTTCTTTGATTTTTTGTAAGTCCATTCGCACGCCTATGGCCGGGACAACAACGTCCCAAAGCTGAGTGCAATGTACGGCCGGTGCAACGCGCAGGCAAAGACGGAATGAGCCTGTAGCAATAAGACGGTCTTATGATGAACCGACTCACGCCGGATTGTTGACTGCAGCGAGGTCGCCCACCAGCTCCATCAGGATCTCTTTGACCGCAAGAGCGGGTTCAGACATCGGCAGGTGGTCAGACACGCATAGCGACAGCGGCGCCTCGATCACCGGGTTGACAATTCGGCATAGCCTTGCTTTGCATGCAGCGCCTATCACCCGCGCGGCTGAACCCGGCAGGATGGTTGCGCCCAAGCCGTCCGCGATGGCGGCCACCAGGGTGGAGGCCGATTCGATTTCAGCCACCACATTGGGGGTGCGGTGGATGCCGATGAAGGCTTCATCGACCAGTTTGCGCACAACGTTATAGGGGCGCGGCAACAGCAATTCGACGTCGAGCAGTTGCGCCAGTTCGACCTGGGCTTCGGGCAGTGCCATATCAGCCGGGCCGACCAGATAAAGCTCTTCCTTGAGCAAGGGTACAAAAGACAAGCCGTGCACGGGTTTGCTTCCATAAAGCACCGCCATGTCCATGCGGCCGTTCATGATCAGCTCGCTCAACGTGGTGCCGAAGTTTTCATTCAGGTAAAGCAGGACGCCCGGATGACGGGCACGCACAGCCTTGAGCAGCGGCAGGGACAGGGCAGATGCGGCCGTACCCGGTGCCAGGCCCACCGAAACCTGGCCGGAAAGCGTCTGCCCCGAATTCTTGACATCATTTTGGGCCTGGTCAAACTGCCGCAGGATGATTTGGGCATGCCGGTAAAGCACCATGCCAGCTTCGGTTGGTGTGACGCCGCGCTTAGTACGCACCAAAAGTTGCTGGCGGAACTCGCCTTCGAGGGTGGCGAGTTGCTGGCTCAATGCGGGTTGGGCGATGTGCAACACGTCAGCGGCCTGGGTCAGACTTCCGATGTCAACGATTTTGACGAAATATTTAAGACGGCGAAGATTCAAGACAGTGGGCCGATTGTATAAAAGAAGAGTGAAATCATCGAGCAAGAGCCGCACCCGGGTCAATCCGTAGATTCCCGTGCCGCATAAGAGCGGGTTATGCCGCAAGACGAAATCGGTCTTTGCGCCGGCAGTGTAGTTGCTCTAAGGTAGCAACTTGCCTATGTCTGTCAGGAGCGCCCCTTGAGTTTGTCCCGAATTGCCGCACGCGTTCAACGCATCAAGCCATCCCCCAGCAGCGCTGCCCAGGACAGGGCCAACGAGTTACGACGGCAAGGCCGTGACATAGTGAACCTGGTGGTGGGCGAGCCGGATTTTGACACCCCCGAACATATTCGCCGCGCTGCCTGCGAGGCGATAGAGCGTGGCGAGACGCGCTACACCATGTCTGCCGGCACCCCGGCCCTGCGCCAGGCTGTCTGCAACAAATTGCTGCGCGAGAACGGGCTGAGCTATCAACCACGCGACATTGTTGTGACCTGCGGCGCCAAGCATGCCATCTTCAATGCCCTGTCGGTGACCCTCGAGCCGGGGCATGAAGTCATCATCCCGACACCTTACTGGGTCTCTTACCCGGACATGGCGCTGGCCTGTGACGGAACCCCGATGGTGGTGACCTGCAAGGAGGAAGACGGCTTTCGCCTTCAGGCCGCCGCACTCGAGGATGCCATCACGCCCAACACGCGTTGGTTGTTGCTGAACTCGCCGACCAATCCGACCGGTGCCGCCTATGGCGCACCAGATTTGCGAGCCATTGCCGATGTGCTGCTGCGCCATCCGCAAGTGATGCTGATGACCGACGACATCTACGAGCACATCCGGTTTTCAGATGAAGCCAGTCCGCATATTCTGGCCATCGAGCCGGCACTGCGCGACCGGACTATGGTGATTAATGGCGTCTCCAAAACCTACGCGATGACCGGTTGGCGCATCGGTTATGCCGCGGGGCCGGCAGATCTCATTTCTGCCATGGAAACCTTGCAGTCGCAGTCCACTAGCAACGCTTGCTCGGTCAGTCAGGCGGCGGCCTTGGCGGCGCTGGAAGGGGATCAAAGCTTTATCAGTGGTTTCATGGCCACTTACAGTTTGCGCCGTGACACGGCACTAGCCAAGATCAATGCCATCCCCGGGCTTCATTGCCGTGCCCCCGGCGGCGCTTTTTATCTCTTCGTCAATTGCAGCGGTTTGATCGGCCGTCAAACCGCGCAGGGTGAGGAATTGAAAACAGACGTTGATGTGGTGCTTTTCCTGCTCAACACGGTGGGTGTAGCCATGATTCCCGGTTCGGCCTATGGGGTTGCGCCGTACTTTCGCATGTCGATTGCGACGAGTCTGGACGTGATCGCAGAAGGTTGCCGCCGGATAGCCTCGGCCGTGTCTCAGCTGCGCTGAAATTCACGCCGCCGGGTGTGGATATGGCCACGCAGTCTTGCCCGACTTGGAATTTTTTTCGACTACAACGGTAGGGTTCACCTTTCTGAGACAGGGCGCAGGTTCGTGTTAACTTAGAAGACTTCTTTCACTCACCAACGCAAGCTGCACCATGCCAACACTCCAGGAAGTTTCACGCGTTGCCGAAGACGTCGCACGGCTGCAGCGCTGGCGCACTGTCGGCGAGGGCCCGCAGTACTTGAAGATCGTGGGGAAAGTCTTGTACCGGGTCAAAGACATTGAGGCCTATGAAGAAGCCTGTCTGATCCGTAAGGTGTTCTAGGAGAGCACCCAAATAGGCCCCGAACGGGTTGTAAATTATTCGAACGACTTGGAAACAGTTCGAAATAGTCTTGGCGGGCCAGAAGAGAATGTTTAACTAACTTGCTCAGGTCGAAAAGCATCGTTTTTTGGTGAGGTTGGGGATTCGAACTGCCCCGTCCCGCAGCGGTCGGCTTGCGACCCTTTGCAGCCATTTGGAGTCCGCCGAAGCAGTCTTTCAGATAATAGGTCCGCGACGATGTGTATGGGTCTCAGAGAAATATTTAATGTCTGAGCTGCTGCCGGTTTCGATGACACCTTGTTAAGGTGGAAGATGAAACTGGAGGTAGCAATTGTTGATGCTTGGGAATTACTTCCCAGCAGAGGCTGCTTTCCATAAAGCCAAGGGGGCCTGACCGGTCATGGTTTGCTCTCGGTATAGGCGGATTTCGAGGGGCACATTCCAGTTGTCATCACTGGCCAGCTCAAGACGGCCTGCACTGATGTCCTCATCCACCAAAGTTCTGGGCAGCCAGGCAATGCCCCTGCCATCAAGCGCCATGGTGCGCAACACCGAAGCAAGGTGAGCCTTGAACACCACTTGCGTTGGTACTGACTTCAAGCGCTTACCCATTACGGCGTCAAAAATCCGTCCCAGCCCAGACTCTTCGGTGTAACCGAGGATAGGTACCGGCTTTTTCTTGTTTCCAGCCAAAGCGTGCAGCGGCAGGCCTTGGCTCACGGCTTGGGAAACGGGGATAAGTTCGTCTGAGCCAATGCACAGGCCTGCGTACTTCTCTGTATCGAGGGAATTGGGGGCTTTGGGATGTGAGTGGCTGAGCACAAAGTGAACCTTCCCTTGTTGCATGAGCACCTCACAGCGGGAGAGCACATCCGACATCAACTCCACTCGCTCAATGGCGATGGCAGATTCAAGGTTGCGCAACCAACGGGGCAAAAACACGAACGACAAGGCATGGGTTGAGGCAATTCTGAGAGTGACGGAATTGGTCTCAGCGACCTGTTTTGCTTCACCTGGAAGCCGAGCGATCTGTGCAACTAGGTTTTCTGCCACACCACGAAACCATTCTCCAGCCTTCGTCAACCTAGCGGGCTGAGTGCTGCGATCAACCAAGTCTGTACCTACCCACTCTTCCAGAGCCCTGATACGTCGACTAAAAGCGGGCTGCGAGCTATAGCGCTCCTCCGCTGCACGAGAGAAGTTCCCTGAGTCAGCCAGGGCCAAAAAGTCTTCAAGCCAGGTGAAATTCATGAGCGGTTCGTCCAGTGCATAAGTTTAGCCAAAATGAGCATTGGCCATCTGAGTTGGGACTCGGCACCATTCAACCCATCTTCAACCCATACAACGAGGCCTTTCATGAAAATTGTTGAAATCCGTGAAAAAACTGTTCCGATCAGTTCTTCTATCCGGAACGCGTACATCGACTTTAGCAAAATGAACCTCAGCCTGGTCGCTGTGGTCACCGACGTAATCCGTAACGGCAAGCCTGTCATTGGCTACGGATTCAACTCCAACGGTAGGTATGGGCAAGGCAGCATGATGCGTGAGCGATTCATCCCGCGCATTTTGGAAACTGCACCAGATGACTTGATCGATGCCAGCGGAAACAATCTTGATCCGCACAAGATTTGGAACGCCATGTTCAAGAACGAGAAGCCGGGTGGCCACGGTGAGCGCTCGGTTGCTATGGGCACGATCGACATGGCTGTGTGGGACGCGGTCGCCAAAATCGAAGGCAAGCCACTGTTTCAATTACTTGCTGACCGCTACGGCAATGGCAAACCTAACCGCAAGATTTTTGTCTATGCCGCCGGTGGTTACTACTACCCAGGCCAGGACTACCGCAAGCTGCAAGACGAGATGCGCAGCTACATTGACCGTGGCTACACCGTGGTCAAAAAGAAGATCGGTGGTGCCTCTCTGGACGAAGACCTGCGCCGCATCGACGCCATCATGGAAGTGCTGCAAGACGGTCAGAAACTGTGTGTGGATGCCAATGGACGCTTTGACCTGGAAACAGCCATCGCCTACGCTAAGGCGCTGAGCCAGTACGACCTCTTCTGGTACGAGGAGCCGGGCGATCCGCTGGACTTCGAGCTTCAGGCTACGTTGCGACAGTTCTACAAGAACCCCATGGCTACGGGTGAAGACCTTTTCTCCATGCAGGATGCTCGCAACCTGATCCGTTACGGCGGCATGCGTCCTGACCGCGACTATCTGCAATTTGACTGCGCACTGAGCTACGGTTTGGTGGAATACCTGCGCACGATTGACATGCTCAAAGAGCATGGCTGGTCGCCCAGCCGTTGCATCCCACACGGCGGTCACCAGATGTCCCTGAATATCGCGGCCGGGCTGGGTCTGGGCGGTAATGAATCCTATCCCGATTTGTTCCAACCCTACGGCGGCTTCCCTGACGGCGTCAAGGTGGAAAACAGCTTCGTCACGTTGCCCGAACTACCAGGCATCGGCTTTGAAGGCAAAGCGGATCTGTTCCGCGAAATGCAAGCGCTGGCTTCCTAAGTCAAGAATCAACAGAGTACTACGCCGAGGAGACAAACATGAAGAAAATCCACAATCTGCTGACTGCACTGACGATGCTTCCTGTGCTTGCTTATTCACAAGTGGACTACCCGAGCAAGCCCATCACGATCGTTGTGCCGTTTGCAGCAGGCGGTCCAAGCGACAAAATCGCACGCGATTTGGCTGAGGCACTGCGCAAGCCCCTGGGGCAGACAGTGATTGTGGACAACACAGGGGGAGCCGGGGGCACTATTGGCTCGACCAAGGTGGCCCGGGCAACGCCTGATGGCTACACCTTGCTAGTTCATCACATTGGTATGGCGACGGCACCGGCGCTGTACCGAAAGCTGAACTACAAGGTCCCCGATGACTTCGAACCTGTTGGCCTGATCAACGAAGCCCCCTCTGTACTCATCGGCAATCGCGCGCTGAGTGCCAACAACTTCGATGATCTGCGCAAATGGATGGCCACCAAAGGCAGCGATGTCAGCTTGGCCAACGCGGGTCTGGGCTCGGCCTCTCACCTATGTGGACTGATGATCCAAAGTGCGCTGAAGGTCAAAGTGACTTCTGTGCCCTACAAGGGAACGGCACCTGCGATGAACGACCTACTTGGTGGTCAAGTCGATTTGATGTGCGAGCAGGCCACCAATGCAGTTCCTCAAATTGAAGGAAACAAGGTCAAGACATTTGCGCAAACAGGGCAGTATCGACTGACCCTGCCATCTCTTAAAAATGTCCCGACCCTAGCCGAAGCTGGCGTGCCCAACTTCAACGTGCAAGTCTGGCATGGGCTCTACGCCCCCAAAGGTACCCCGCCTGCCGTCTTGGCCAAACTCAACTCGGCTCTTCGTGCTGCGCTCAAAGACCCTGACCTAATCAAGCGTCAGGAGGCCCTGGGTCTAACGATCGTCACCGACAGCCGACTCGACCCTGCCGGTCACCGTAAATTCGTCGAAGCCGAAGTTCAGCGCTGGGGCAAGGTGATCCGCGAGTCTGGCGAATACGCCGACTGACCGAGGATTGCGCCCTGGCACGCCAGGCTGTGGGCGAGCGATTCCGACCATAGCCCGGCGCAGCTTGCTCTTTGCGGCACTGCGCGGTGATCACTGGATACAAGGCGCGCGCTGCTGTTGTTTCCGAGAAATGGCTGGCCATGCGAGCCGCCGAAATCAGTTGGCAAGCCCAAGCGATCCCGGCTTGATACCAGTTAAGGATCTTGAACAAAAAATGGGATGTCTGACATGAACAACGAAACTGCTACCGCCTTCCGCAACGCCGCTCTGGACTATCACGCTCAGGAGCCAGCTGGCAAATTGGCCGTCACCGCCACCAAGCCGCTGGTGAACCAGCGTGACCTCGCGCTCGCCTATTCGCCCGGGGTTGCTGCACCCTGCGAAGAGATCGTCAAGGACCCGACCGCCGCCATTAAATACACAGCCCGGGGCAACTTGGTGGGCGTCGTGACCAATGGCACCGCGGTACTGGGTTTGGGCGACATTGGCCCTCTGGCTGGCAAGCCCGTGATGGAAGGCAAGGGCGTGCTCTTCAAGAAGTTCTCTGGCATTGACGTGTTCGACATCGAAATCAACGAGAAAGACCCGGACAAGCTGGTCGAGATCATCGCGGCGCTGGAGCCGACCTTTGGCGGCATCAACCTCGAAGACATCAAGGCGCCCGACTGCTTCTACATCGAGCGCAAACTGCGCGAACGCATGAAGATACCGGTCTTCCATGACGACCAGCACGGCACTGCGATCGTGGTCGGCGCGGCCATCTTGAACGGCCTCAAGGTGCTGGGCAAGGACCCCAAGAAGATCAAGCTCGTGACATCTGGCGCAGGGGCGGCGGCCCTGGCTTGTCTCAATTTACTGGTCAAGCTCGGCATACCGCGCGAAAACATCTGGGTCACCGACCTCGCGGGCGTGGTCTACGAAGGCCGCACTGAGCTCATGGACGAGGACAAGGCGCAGTTCGCGCAAAAGACCGATCAGCGCAAGTTGTCCGAGGTCATCGAGGCAGCCGATGTGTTCCTGGGCCTGTCGGCCGCCGGCGTGCTCAAGAGCGAGATGGTCGCCAAGATGGCGGCCAAGCCGCTGATCCTCGCGATGGCCAACCCCAATCCGGAAATCATGCCCGAGCAGGTCAAGGCGGTGCGCGACGACGCCATCGTCTCGACCGGTCGCTCGGACTACCCCAACCAGGTCAACAACCTGCTGTGCTTTCCCTACATCTTCCGAGGCGCGCTGGACTGCGGCGCGACCACGATCACCGATGAAATGGAAATCGCTGCCGTGCATGCCATTGCCGATTTGGCCCAGGCAGAGCAAAGCGAACGCGTCGCAGCAGCCTATTCCGGCGAAAAACTCTCGTTTGGCCCCGACTACCTGATCCCCAAGCCATTTGATCCACGATTGATGACCCGCGTGGCCATGGCGGTCGCCAAGGCGGCTGCTGAATCTGGCGTCGCCTCGCGTCCGATCACGGACATGGAGGCGTACCGCGAAAAGCTCGAGAGCTTCGTTTACGCCTCGGGCACGACCATGAAGCCGATCTTCACGGCCGCCAAGCGCGCACTCAAAAAGCGCATCGCTTACAGCGAGGGTGAGGAAGAGCGCATCCTGCGCGCCGCGCAGATCGTGGTCGACGAGGGCATCGCACGCCCGACGCTGATCGGCCGCCCGGCCGTGATCGCGCGGCGCATCGAGACCTTCGGCCTGCGCCTGCAGGAAGGCCTCGACTATGACGTGGTCAACGTCGAGCAGGACGACCGCTACCGCGACTTCTGGCAGACCTACCACCGCATGACCGAGCGCAAGGGGGTGACCGAAGCGATCGCCAAGATCGAGATGCGTCGGCGTCTGTCGCTCATCGGCGCGATGCTCGTGCACAAGGGCGATGCCGATGGCCTGATTTGTGGCACCTGGGGCCACAACGCGCACCACCTGACATACATCGCGCAGGTCATCGGTAAGCGCCCTAAAGCGATGACGTTCGCCGCGATGAACGGACTGATGCTGCCCAATCATCAAGTGTTCATCGTGGACACCCACGTCAACTACGACCCGAGCGCTGAACAGCTCGCAGAGATCACGATCATGGCCGCCCAGGAAATGCGCCGTTTCGGCATCGAGCCGAAGGCCGCGCTGCTGAGCCATTCCAATTTCGGCACCTCCGAGCAGCCCAGTGCGGTCAAGATGCGCCAAGTGCTGGAGTTGCTGCGCCGCGACGTACCCTGGCTCGAAGTCGATGGGGAGATGCACGGTGACCTGGCACTTGACGCTGTTGCCCGCGAAGCCATCATGCCGAACAGCAGTCTGTCCGGAAGTGCCAACCTGCTGGTCATGCCCAACATCGACGCGGCCAACATCGCCTACAACCTGCTCAAGACCGCGGCCGGTGGCAACATCGCGATCGGCCCGATGCTGCTGGGCGCGGCCAAGCCTGTGCACATCTTGACGCCAAGCACGACGGTGCGCCGCATCGTCAACATGACCGCGCTTACGGTAGCCGATGCCAACGTGCGCAGCGACTGAAGGCGACGATCACAAATACTGGCATGGATAGCAAGCAACCCAAAAAAATCCAGCAAATCGTCCTGGTTACTGACGGCTCAAGTGAGCAATTGGGCAGGTTGCTGGGGGAGGCGAAGCTGACGCAATGGCACGAGGATCAACTGATCCTTGTAGCCATTGCTGCCAGACCTGTTGAGGCGCATATCTACGAGCCACAGTTCTTCAGGAAATCCATCTCGCCGGATGAATTTGAGGCGATGAAGCAGCGACTTGGTCAATGCTGCGAGCAGCTTTCAACGGAGGGGTATCAGGCCACAACTCATGTGATCTACCGTGAAGATTTCCGCGAGGTCCAGCAGGCATTACAGGCACTCAGTCCTGACTTGGTCGTCACGCATCGGTCGTTAGCCCGCCCGATTCCTTGGCGATGGCTCAGTTCGCCAGATCATTCGTTTTTGATCGATGCTTCGCCCTGCCCGGTGCTGGTCGTTTAGCTTTAAGACTTCTCGGCGAGCCCGATCCAACTCGCCAAGAGCAGTCTTCCCAAATTCACGCTAGATGTTAGTTTTGGGCGGTATGGCTATGAACGACTGCGATCGGGAAAATTCATAGCTGACCGCTTCTGGCCGACACTGGTCATTTGCACTTCTTGGGATCCAACCCGGCAAAAGTTCGAATCCCCACAGCAACTAAACCGCATGAATGCTGGGCTCCCGAAAAAGCTCCTGACTTTTTCTGGAAAGTACGGCAAGGAGGGAGTTTCGAAATTAGCGTAAGTCGTTGTTCTTGTTGATTTTTTCGAACTCGCTCAGTCAGGAGGTGCTGAGCAGAACAGCGTCTCAATCTCCATCGTGACCCTGCGTGAGGCCACTTTCTTCAATCGCCGGTCAGGAGCTGATGGAGAAAAATCCAATCAGATCAACAGCTTGCAGATGGGGATTGAAGAATTGAAACTTTGAAGAAAGTTTGCATGGCGGGGCTAACAGGATTCGAAAACTCACTCAAACCAACTCAACAACAGCCTTCAACTGTGCGGGGCTGCTGTACAAGTAAGCTGCAGTTGTTTGAATATTGCGATGGCCGGCCAGTGTCTTGAGCAAATGAATTGCAGTGCCCTTGTTGGCCAAGTTTGTGAGGAATGATCTGCGGCCACTGTGGCTGGTTGCACCCTCAATGCCCGCTGACACGTACAACTGCGTCAGAGTCTGGCTCAGGCTGTTAGCAGAAAACCCACTCTTGACGCTCTTTTGACTTGCAAACAGGGGGTAGGCTTTGTCCAAGCACTTGGTCTGAGCCACATAGGCTTGCAATTCTTCATGCAACTTCCTACCAACAAACACTGTACGGGCGTGCCTTCCTTTGGTCATGTCTGGCAGCAGTCGGATTTCATCTTTGACGCTGCCATCACCGTTGACAACATCCTGCCAGCGTATGCATGCAACCTCACCTACCCTGAGTCCAGCGTAATGCGTCAGCAACAGCATGCAGCGATTACGCTCAGCGTATTTTTTGGTTCCGATGAATCCCAGAACTTGTTCCAATTCATCGGGGGTCAGGATCTTTGCTTGTGCCATCGCGCTGCTCCTAAATCACATGTTTTGTGTGCTTTAAGTATGTTTTCAACGATGAATTTGGACAACCTGAAACCCGATTCGCCATCGGGCTACCAGTGCGACGCAGGCAGCGTCAGGGCTAACAATCTGTGGATAACTTTTTGCGCGAAAAAATCCTCAATGATTTCAACGTTGAACCGCAAAAATCTTGAAAAAGTGCAGTTTTCATAGATTTTTCCGGGGCCGCACGCACTCTTTCAGTGCCCAAAATTTTTTTGCGGCAAAAGCAAGCCCTGCAAGCGTTTTTCTCTGGTAACAGCACCCAGAGTGGCAGGGCAAGAGTGATCGCATGCTGTAGGGCGGTATTAGTGCTGACGCTTGCGCCACTGTTTGCCAGGGAGCATATTGCTGAAATGCAGATGCGGGATTTAGCCCACGAATTTCTGCCCCTGATCACGAACTGTCGGTTCGCACGACACCTTGCGACTCGCCTTCAAATTCATGTGCTAGTCAATAAGCGTACAAACAAATCTATTTCAAAGGTAATTTTGTGTAAGCGGACTTGATTACAGATTCGGAATTGCTGGCTTAATGGCATTCCCCCAAATCAGTAGACAAATAATGATGTCAAAACTGAATTGGAGAATTGGAAATGCAAAGGTCGAAATACACACCCGAGTTCAAGTCTGAGGCTGTCAAGCAGGTGGTGGACAAGGGCC
>JACCDJ011674118.1_pt1 | contig 25793 bp, 15 predicted proteins | sample 7444481 | NCBI WGS metagenome assembly JACCDJ01 (sample SAMN15323435, study PRJNA562643) | freshwater metagenome | isolation source: river surface water | place: USA:Blue River Watershed | collected 2017-08-15 | reverse complement strand
TCAACCGCAACTTCCGCAACGAAGGCATCTCGGTGCGCCACAACCCCGAGTTCACGATGATGGAGTTCTACGCGGCGTACTGGAACTACCGCGACCTGATGGACTTCACCGAGGCCCTGGTGCGCGATGCCGCGATGAAGGCGGTGGGTACGCTGCAACTGACCTATGCCGGCAAGCCAGTGGACCTGGCAGAGCCTTTCCAGCGCCTCACCATCCGCGAGGCGATTGCCAAGTACACCGACGCCGGTGCGGGCGCCGACGAGCGCGAGTGGCTGATCCCGGCGCTGCGCAAGCTGGGCCTGACCGAGGAAAAGCATCGCCTGTCCACGCGATCACTGGCGAGCCTGCAAGTGCTTTACTTTGAAGAGACGGTGGAAGAAAAGCTGTGGCAGCCCACCTTCATCATGGAGCACCCCACCGAGATCTCGCCGCTGGCGCGCGCCAATGACGAGCGCCCCGAGGTGACCGAGCGCTTCGAGCTCTACATCACTGGCCGCGAGTTCGGCAACGGTTTCTCGGAGCTCAATGACGCCGAGGACCAGGCCGCGCGCTTTCATGCGCAGGTCGGCGCCAAGGACGCGGGCGACGACGAAGCGATGTTCTTCGACCACGACTTCGTTCGCGCGCTCGAATACGGCATGCCGCCCACCGGCGGCTGCGGCATCGGCATCGACCGGCTGATGATGCTGCTCACGGATTCACCGAGTATCCGGGACGTGATCCTGTTTCCGGCGTTGCGGCGCGAGGGGTGATCAGTGTCAGCGGATCGTAGGCTGCGCGTCCTGCCTACTCGCTGTTGGCGCGGGACACGCGTCGAGCCGGACAAAATCGGCAATGCGGCTCCACACCGCGGCGTCCTTCAAGATCCGCTGGTGTCCTAGCCCCCGCGTGGGCCACAACTGCGCATCGGGCCAGACGCGCGCCATCGCGAGCGAGCAATCCATCGGCACCTCCTTGTCATCGGCGTCGTGAATCAGCAAGGCAGGCACGGCCACCGCAGCACCCATCAGGCTGAATGAATCGAGCGGACGCCGTACATGTGCCTCCAGGCGCCGCACCAGCGCCTGGCTGCAACGCGCCGAAAGTCCCGCCTGGCGGTTGAGCCAGGCGAGGACATCGGCAAAACCTGTCGGCGTGGACACCAGGACGATGCGTCGAAAGTCGGCCCCCTCGCGTTGCGCCAGGACCGCGAGCGCACCGCCCAGTGAATGTCCCACCACGTGCATCGGTTCACCCGCCAGCGCGCTCACCTCCTTCGCGCTATGAAGCATGTCCAGGGGCGTGGCGCGATGTCCAGGTGACTGCCCGTGGGCGATCGCGTCGAGCGCCCAGACGCGCATCCCGTGCTCGCGCAGGCACGACGCCAGGCCGGCGAATTGCGCCGCGCAGCCCTCCCACCCATGCAGGCACAGGACCAGCGGACCGCTGTCCCCCCACTCGTGGACCACCAGTCCGGTGGGCGTACGCCACTGTCGGTCGCAGCCGCTCTCGTCCCGGTGCCTGCGCCGGGGCGCCGTCGACAGGCGGTATGCGATCCACGCAGCAGTGCGTGGCGCCATCTGCGACAAGACACCCAGGCCACGCATCAGGACCAGGGAAATCGCTCTCTTCATCTTCATCTGGACGTCCTCCGGGCCTGCAGACCGGCCCGCTCTTCAATTGTGATTTGTAGCCCCAAAGCTTGCATAAAACTGTTGAGCTAACCACAATGAATTCGTGATGAAGAGGAACGCAGAGTCCGCGCATCCACCCAGGGAGATCCCCCAAGCCGTAACCGCCGTCTACCGGAGTGACTCGTGTCCGTCGAACCGTTCCTGATCGCCACTTCGCACTGTCCTACCTGCGCGCTCGGGCAGCCGTACACGCAGCGTCCCGCCCCACCGCCCGGTCGTCCCGCGACCTGAGCCCCTCGCCCACCGACTCGTGCAGCTCCCGCGCGGCCATCCGCCGCGGCGGTGGGGCTGCCTCATCCCAAGGAAACCCCATGGCGTCATCCTCGACCTCGAAAACCCACTTCACGCACCCGATTGCCGTTGTCGGTGCCGGCGCGCTCTTCCCCGGTTCGGGTGACGCGCGCGGGTTCTGGCACGACATCCTCGCCGGCAAAGATCTCATCACGGAGGTTCCGCGCACCCACTGGCTGGCGGAGGACTACTACGACCCCGACCCGACAGCCGTGGACAAGATCTATGCGAAGCGGGGCGCCTTCCTGCAGGCGATGGAGTTCAATCCGCTCGAGTTCGCGATACCACCGGCCAACCTGTCGTCCACCGACACGGCACAACTGCTCGCACTGCTGGTGGCCAAGCAGGTGTTGGAGGACGCCGCGGGCGGTCCCTTCACCAACCTGGACCGCAGCCGCGCGAGCGTCGTGCTCGGCGTCGCCTCCGCCACCGAACTCGTGACCCAGCTGAGCGCGCGCATGCAGCGGCCCGTCTGGGCCCATGCGCTGCGCCAGCACGGCTTCGACGTGGCGCAGGTCGAAGCGATCTGTGACCGGATCTCCAACCTCTACGTGCCCTGGACCGAGAACTCTTTCCCCGGGATGCTCGGCAACGTGGTGGCCGGCCGTATTGCCAATCGCTTCGACCTGGCCGGCACCAACTGCGTCATCGACGCGGCCTGTGCGAGCTCTCTGGGCGCCCTGCACCTGGCGCTCCTGGAGCTGGAATGCGGGCATAGCGACCTGGTGATCACCGGCGGGGTGGACGCGCTCAACGACGTACTGATGTACACCTGCTTCAGCAAGACGCCCGCCCTCTCGCCCACGGGCGACTGCCGGCCCTTCTCTGCTGCTGCTGACGGCACGATCCTGGGCGAGGGCATAGGCATGCTCGCACTCAAGCGCCTGACCGACGCCGAACGGGACGGAGACCGGATCTACGCCGTGATCCGTGGCCTGGGCACCTCGTCCGACGGACTGTCGAAAAGCATCTACGCCCCAGTGGCGGAAGGTCAGGCCAAGGCCTTGCACAGGACCTACGAGGCTGCCGGCTACGGTCCCGAGACCGTCGAGATGCTTGAGGCCCACGGCACCGGCACACGGGCGGGCGATCTGGCGGAGTTCCAGGGTCTGGGGCGCGTTTTCGGAGCAGGCAGCGATTCGCGCAAGCGGTGGTGCGCCCTCGGTTCGGTCAAATCGCAGATCGGCCATACGAAGGCCGCTGCCGGAAGCGCGGGATTGTTCAAGGCCGTGATGGCCCTGCACCACAAGGTCCTGCCCCCGACCATCAAGATCGACGAGCCCAACCCGGCGCTGGACCTCGACAAGAGCGCCTTCTACCTGAACACAGCCGCACGCCCCTGGGTCCGAGGAGCCGACCATCCGCGCCGCGCGTCGGTGAGCTCCTTCGGATTCGGCGGCTCCAACTACCACGTCACGCTCGAGGAATACACCGGAGCGGCTCCCCGCAGGCCGCGCCTGCGGACCCTGGACACCGAGCTGCTGCTCGTCGCTGCGGAATCGGCGGCCCAGCTGGCAGACAAGTGCCGGGCGCTGGACCTCTCGGCCCAGGCCCTCGCCCACACCGCCCACCAGAGCCTGCAGAACTGGCAGGGCGGCACGCACCGGCTGGCGCTGGTGGTGACGGTCGACACCGCCGCGACCGCCCTGGCGCAGGCGCTGGAGCGGATCGAGCGCGCACCGGGGCAACCCTTCGCACTGCCGGGGGGTGCGGTCCACTACGGCGTCGGGCCCGCTGCGGGCGCACTCGCCTTGCTGTTTTCCGGGCAGGGCAGCCAGTACGTGGACATGGGCTGCGACCTGGCCATGCACTTCGATGCCGCGCGCGCAGTCTGGGACCGCGCCGCGGACCTGGCGCTGGATACCGTTGCCTTGCACGAGGTGGTGTTTCCTGCACCCGCATTCAGCGAAGACGTGCGCACGCAGCAACTGCAAACGCTCACGGCCACGCAATGGGCCCAGCCAGCGATCGCTGCGGTGCAGTTGTCGCAACTGGCCATGCTGCGACAAGTGGGCATCACGCCATCGGCCGTTGCAGGCCACAGCTTCGGAGAGTTCACCGCGCTCGCGGCTGCAGGCAGCCTATCGGCCGACGACCTGCTGCGCGTGGCGCGCCGCCGGGGCGAGCTGATGGCGCAGGCCACTGCGGTGCCGGGCGCGATGACCGCCGTCATGGGCGGGCCGGCCGACCTGGAGGCGCAGGCCCAGGCGGCTGGCCTGGGCGTGATCGCGGCCAACCGCAACGCGCCCACGCAAACCGTCTTCTCTGGCGAACTGGCACAGATTGAGCGCTTCGAGTCCTGGCTTGCAGAGCGCAAGCTGGAATTCCGCCGGTTGCCGGTGAGTACCGCCTTCCACTCGCCGCTGGTGATGCCCGCCGTGGAGCCCTTGCAGCAGTTCCTGTCCGGCGTCGAGATCCGGCCGGCCAGCGTACCGGTCTACGCGAACACCACCGCACAGCCCTACCCCGCCGACCCGGACGCCACACGCCGTCAACTCGCCAGGCAGCTGGCCGAGCCCGTGCGTTTCAGCGAGCAGATCACCCGGATGCATGAGGCGGGTGTCCGTATCTTCCTGGAGGTCGGCCCGCGCAGCGCGCTTTCGAGCTTCGTCGAGCAGACCCTGGCGGGACAGCCTTACCAGGTGGTAAGCCTGGACCGTCAGGGCAGCGATGGCGTGGTGTCCCTGTGCCAGGCCTTGGCGAAGCTGGCCGCGGCCGGTGTCCCGCTGCAACCGGCACGGCTCTGGCAGGAATACGCTGCGCCCCTGGATCCGCGCGAGCGTAAGAAGGCCCCGCTGAGCGTTCGGATTCAGGGTTCGAACTACGGGCGGCTTTATCCGCCCGCGAGCGGCACGGAGCAAGCTGTCGCGACCGTGGCGCCGGCCGCAGCTTCGTCACTCGCGGAACCCGCTCCGAATGCGGCCCAAGCACAGCTGGCCGCAGAGCTCGAGATCCAGCAGTGGATGGCACAACTCCAATCGGACTACCAGACGCGGCAGGCGTGCGCGCAAAGCGCCACGTCGTCCCAGCCCCCCGTGCACTCCGCCTCGCCTCCCGCGGTGATGCCCCTCGCCACCGCCACCGCCCCGGCGCTTGCGGCACCTGCCGGCCCCAGCGCCGACGCCCTGCGCGAGGTCCTGCTGCAGGTCGTCTCCGACAAGACCGGCTACCCCACCGACATGCTGGACCTGTCGCTCGAACTCGAAGCCGGTCTGGGCATCGACTCCATCAAGCGCGTGGAAATCCTCTCAGCCTTCCGCGACCGCGTCCCCGGCCTACCCGAAGTTGCGCCCTCGCAGCTGGCCGCGCTCAACACCCTGGGCGAGGTGCTGGCCTACATGCAGCAGGAAGCGCCCGCGCCAGCGGTAGCCGTCGTACCCGCCACCCCGAAACACACGGCAGACACTTCGGGCTCGGCATCAGCGCCCGCGCATTCTCTGACCGCGTCGCTTGCCGCATCCTCGCTGGCACCAGCGGCCCCTGCAGCGCCAACTCCCGCCACACCGAGCGCCGACGCCCTGCGTGAAGTCCTGCTGCAGGTCGTCTCCGACAAGACCGGCTACCCCACCGACATGCTGGACCTGTCGCTCGAACTCGAAGCCGGTCTGGGCATCGACTCCATCAAGCGCGTGGAAATCCTCTCGGCCTTCCGCGACCGCGTCCCTGGCCTACCCGAAGTTGCGCCCTCGCAACTGGCCGCACTCAACACCCTGGGCGAGGTGCTTGCCTACATGCAGCAGGGAGTACCAGCCGCCACGACGCCTGGCGCATCGCAGCCCACCGACACCCCTACCTCTGGCGCAGGGCCCGCGAGTCCGCCCGCTGCCCCGGCCCTGCTGCCTCGTCACGCCGTGCGCGCGGTGGCGCAATCGGCCGCCGGCCTGGCGATGCCAGGCCTGCTCCAGCCGGGTGCCCTGATCGGCGTGACCGATGACGGCACCGGGGTTGCACACCTGCTGGTGAAGGCGCTGCAGGCCCGGGGCGTCGGGGCACGCGTCCTGGCCGAGCCTTCGGCCTGCGCGGGGTGCACCGGCCTCATCGTCCTGGCCGGCCTGCAAGCCGTGGCCAATGCCACCGCGGCGATCCGCATCAACCGCCAGGGCTTCGAATGGGTTCATGCCATGGCGCATCGCCTGTCCGAGCGCGACGGCCTGCTGGTGACTGTCCAGGACACCGGCGGCGACTTCGGCCTGTCCGGGCAGGCCGGGGTACGTGCCTACCTCGGCGGGCTGGCCGCGCTCGCACGCACCGCAGCCAACGAATGGCCACAAGCGGCTGTCAAGGCGATCGACATCGAAGCGGGAGGACGCGCGCCCGCCGCCCTGGCCAAGGTCCTCGCGGCAGAACTGTTCCAGGGCGGCCCAGAACGCGAAGTGGGCTTGCCGGCGCGTGCACCGCGCCTGACCTTGGCCACGCAGCCGACCGAAGCGCCAACAGGCCCCTGCGTGATCGACGGCAGCAGCGTGGTGCTGGTCACCGGCGGCGCCCGAGGTGTCACCGCCGTGTGCCTGAAGGCACTCGCCACCCTCAGGCCCCGAATCGCCATCCTGGGCCGCACCCCCTTGGAGGAAGAGCCCGCCGATCTGCGCGACGCACAGACCGATGCCGACCTCAAGCGCCTTCTGCTGGCCCGGGAGACCGCGCAGGGCCGCAAGCCCAGCCCCGTGCAACTGTCCCACATGGCTCAGACCGTCCAGGCGGCCCGCGAGGTCCGCGGCAACCTCCAGGCCATGCAGCAGGCCGGCGCCCAGGTGCTGTACTGCGTCGCCGATGTCGCCGACGAGGCCTCCGCGCGCCGCGCGCTGGATCGGGTGCGAGCGCAGTGGGGCCCCATCACTGGCCTGGTGCATGGCGCGGGCGTGGTCGCGGACAAGCTGATCAAGGACAAGACCCTGGACCAATACGACAGCGTGTTCGCCACCAAGGTCGAAGGGCTGCGCGTCTTGTTGGACGCCCTCGCAGGCGACCCGCTGCGGGCGCTGGTGATGTTCTCCTCGGTGGCGGCGCGGGTGGGCAACCCCGGGCAGTCCGACTACGCCATGGCCAACGAGGTCCTGAACCAGGTCGCACTCGTCGAGGCGCAGCGCCGCCCGGGCTGCCTGGTGCGCGCCATCGGCTGGGGCCCCTGGGACGGCGGGATGGTCACCCCCGCGCTGCGCGCGCACTTCGACGCGCAGGGCGTCTCGCTGATCCCGCCCGCCCGCGGCGCGGCCGCCTTCCTTTCCGAGTTGCGCCAGGGCGAATCACCAACCCAACTCGTGGTCGGCACGGGCGAACCCCGCGAGCTGCTGGCGCGCGACACCGGCCACCGCGGCGTCGTCAGCGCCGACATCGTCCTAGATCCGCAGCGTCATGAGTTCCTGCGCAGCCACTGCATCGGCGCCGACCCGGTGGTGCCGGTGGTCCTGGTGGCCGAATGGTTCGTACGCGCCGCAATGGCCCTGGTGCCTGGTGCAGGTCTGCCCGCGCTGAGCGATCTGCGCGTGCTTCGCGGCATAGTGCTGGCCGATTGGGAACGGCGACCTCACCGCTTCCGCCTGACCGTGCGTTTCGACCCCGGCGCGGGTCGGCGCCTGCGCTGCGAGGTGCGCAGCATCGACGGGTCCGTCATCCACTACGCCGCTACCGCCGACTTCGGCACGCCGTCCGAGACGTCGCCGCGGCAGCCGCAGCAGACGCGCGCACTGCACGTTGGCGACGTCTCGTGCGACGCCGTGTACGCAAGCCCGGCGCTTTTCCATGGCCCCGACCTGCAGGCAGTCCGACGGTTCAGCACAGATGCAGGCGGCACGGTCCGGGCAGAGCTTTACGGCCGCTGGGCGCTGGGCTGGGGGCGCGATGACCTGCTGCTGGACATCCCCGCCCTGGACGGCGGCCTGCAGGTGGCACTGTGCGCATTGTTCGAGGCGGACGGCGCCTGCATGCTGCCGACGCGGCTGGGGGCGGTGCATCTGATGCAGGAACCTGCGGATCACGGGCCGATCCGCTGCACATTGAACCTGCGGGCGTCGGACCCGCTGCATGCCGTGTGCGACATCACCATCACCGGTGGCGGCTGGTCGGTATCGATGACCGACGTCGAGCTGCACACCCGGGTGGCAGTACCCGCCACGACCATCTCGTCCTGACTGTCGCGATCACGATGTCCCTGCCCTGCCCGATTGCCATCGTCGGCCGCGGCTGCGTCCTGCCGGGTGCGGCCGGCGCCGGCGAACTCTGGCACACGCTGCAGACCACAGACGATCTGCTCTCGCGTCCGCCACCCGGTGCATGGCCCATCGACAGTGCACTCGTGACCCTGGACGGCAGTGGCTTGCGCTGGTCGGACCGCGGCGGACATATCCGGGACTTCAGCTTTGACCCGTACGGCTTTGCAGTGAGTGCCGAGGAATTGCTGCAGGCCGACCCTTGCGTTCACTGGGTGCTGCACGCGGCACGCTCGGCGCTGCAGGAGGCTGGCCATGACCCGGCCCGGGGCCACCGGCGCATCGGCGCCATCCTGGGCCACCTGTCACTGCCCCTGCGCGCGCAAGGTCGCCTGGCGGTCGGCCTATGGCTGCAGCGGTGGGCCCAGGCCCAAGGCCGGTCCGAGCTGGCTCAGCGGGCCACGGGTCCCTTGCCCGCCGCCTTCAACCGCTACATGTCGGCACTGCCCTCGCGCCTGCTAGCACGCGCCTTCCAGTTGGAAGGCGCGGCATTCACGCTCGACGCGGCCTGCGCCTCGTCCCTGTACGCCCTGAAGCTGGCCTGCGATGCATTGGCCGACGGCCGTGCGGACCTGATGCTCGCGGGCGCCGTCTGCGGCACGGACCCGATGTTCCTGCACATCGGATTTCGCGCACTCAATGCGCTCAGCCCCACCGGCCAGAGCCGCCCTTTCGACCGTCAGGCCAACGGGCTCGTGCCCTCGGAGGGCGCCGTCGTCCTCGCGCTCAAGCGCCTTGCGGATGCCGAGTCCGCCGGCGATCGCATCCTGGGGGTCATACGGGGCGTTGGCCTGTCCAACGACGGCGGCGCTGCCGGCCTGCTCACGCCCTCCAGTGAAGGGCAGGTCCGCGCGATACGCGAGGCACTGGCACAGGCCTGCCTGGCGCCGCAGGACGTGACGCTGCTCGAGTGCCACGCGACTGGAACCCCCGTGGGCGACACCGTCGAACTGGCCAGCATCCGCCAGGCCTATGACGGCTGCGACGGCCTGCCGATCGGCTCCCTCAAGAGCCAGATCGGCCACCTACTCACCGTGTCAGGCGGCGCGGGCCTGCTCAAGATCCTGGGAGCGTTCGAAGCCGGTGTGCTGCCTCGTTCCCTTCCGGTGGAAGATCCGATCGAGGCGGTGGCCCAGACCCCCGTGCGACTGCTCGCTGGCGAGGAACCCTGGCCGGCGGGGGCGCGGCGCATCGCGGGCATCAGCAGCTTCGGCTTCGGCGGCAACAACGCGCACCTGCTGGTCGAGGCCCATGAGCCCGGCATGATGCGCCGTCTGCATCCCGTGCAGACGGCCAGATCCGCACCGTCTACCTGCAACCATCCCCTGGCCATCATCGGACTGGCCGTGACGACCGGGACGGCGGGCGACACGGCGCAGTTCGTGCGCGCCTGGCAGGACGGGACGGACACGCTTCAAGACACGCCCGACCTGGGCCGCTGCGGGCTCGCTCCGGCCTTCGAGCTTGCACCCAGGAGCCTGCGCTTTCCGCCCCGCGACCTCGCGGACAGCCTGCCCCAGCAGGTCGTGCTGCTCAAGGCAGCGGCGCAGGCGCTGGCCGCGGTGCGCGGCCTGCCCGCGCAGCGCACCGGGGTCTACACCGGCATGGAGTGCGATCCCGAGATCGGACGGCAGATGGCCCGGGCGCTGGTGCCCGACTGGATCCGGACCTGGGGCCATGCCTTCGGCGAGGAACCTGACGCCGGCTGGGCGCAGCAGGCCGCTGACGCGTTCGCCCCCCCGCTGCAGGCCAGCATGGTCACCGGATCGCTGCCCAACGTCGTCGCCAACCGGCTGAACGTCCAGTACCGACTGGCCGGTCCCAGCTTCAGCGTCTGCGCCGACGAGCTCTCGGGACTGCGGGCCCTGGAGATGGCCGCCCGCGCGCTGCGCGAGGGTGAGCTCGATGCGGCGATCGTCAGCGCAGTGGACATGGGCTGCGAGCCGGTGAACGCCTGGGCCAGCCCGGCGCTGGAAGGCGCGGGCCGCGGCGTACCTGCCGATGCCGCCGTGGTTCTCGTCCTCAAGCGGATGGACGATGCGCTGCGCGATGCGGACCCGATCCTGGCGTGGGTGGATCCGCAAGCCGCGGACGCACGGCCCGCGCCGGGCGAGCTGCTGCTGGGTGATGGACCCGGCGCGACCTGGCTGGGCGAGCGTTATGGCCATGCCCACGCGGCCAGCGGCCTGCTGCATGTGGCGGCGGCGGTCATCGCCTGCGGGGGATCGGCTTCTCCGGGGTCCGCCTCCTCGGGGGCGCAACGCGCCTGGGTCCGGGTGCGGGGCCAGGGAGGCCAGTGGTCGCAGGTGCGGGTGGGTATACCGGACAGCGAGTCCTCGCCCGCACGCCCCGGGGCCCAGGAGCCTGCTACGTCGGCCGCCGCGACGCGAGGCCTGCAATTCGCGGCCCACATGCCCCCGATTTCCCTACCGGACTGGCCGCTGTCCCTGGTCCCGGCCCTTCCCGCGTCCTCCGCCTCCGGCGGGAACGTGCCTCTGGCGCCCACCGCGCCCCACCCTTCCTGCAAAAGCGACATGAACGAACTCGCGCCCTCTCCTACCGCCGTCTCCCCGCTCGCGCGCAGCGCCAGCCATCCTCCCAAACCCCTGTGGACCCGCGCCGACCTCGAGGAGATGTCACATGGCCGGTTGTCCCGTTTCTTCGGCAAACAGTTCGAGGTGCAGGACGGACACGCCCGGCAGGTGCGCATGCCGATGCCACCCCTGCTGCTGGCCGACCGCGTGATGTCCATCGAGGGCGAGCCGGGATCGATGGGCCTGGGGCGCATCGTCACCGAGACGGATATCACGGCCGGCGCCTGGTACCTGCATGAAGGCAGCATGCCCGCCGGCCTCGAGGTCGAGGCTGGCCAGGCCGACCTGCTGCTGATCTCCTACCTGGGCGCCGACCTCCTCAATCGAGGCGAGCGGGTCTACCGGCTGCTCGGTTGCGAGATGACCTACCACGGGGAGCACCGGCCGCGCGTCGGGGATACGCTGCGCTACGAGATCGAGATCGTCGGTCACGCCTGCACCGGCAACGTGCGGCTCTTCTTCTTCCGCTACGACAGCTACCTCAACGGGAAGCTGCGGCTGTCGGTGCGCAACGGGCGGGCGGGCTTCTTCACCACCGGGGAGCTGGAAAACGCCGGGGGGGTGATCTGGGACCCGGCATCCGACCCGCCGGCAGCCGAGATACACCACACCCCACCAGCGCAGCCAACCCTGCCGCGTGCCTTCGACGCGCAGCAAGTTCGCGCCTTCTCCGAGGGCCGGGCCTTCGACTGCTTCGGCGCAGGCTTCGAATCGCTGGCGTCGCACCACCGGACCCCGCGCATCCAGGCCGGCCCGATGCAGTTGTTCCAGGAAGTCGAGCAGCTGGACCCCCAGGGCGGTCCCTGGGGCCGAGGCTACCTGTGTGCCAGCTACCGCATCCAGGGTGACGAGTGGTTCTTCCCGGGCCATTTCAAGAACGACCCCACCATGCCCGGCACCCTCATGTGCGAGGCCGGCGTGCAGATGATGGGGTTCTACCTGGCGGCCCTGGGCCACACGAAGGAGCGCGACGGCTGGACCTTCGAGCTGGTACCCGGGCTTCCCTTCAAGGCGGTCTGCCGCGGCCAGGTGACGCCCGCTTCGCGCGAGATGCGTTACGAGATCCTAGTGCGCGGGCTCGAGGACGGCCACTACCCCACGCTCTGGGCGGATGTCCTGCTGACGGTGGACGGGCGCAAGGCCTTCCACGGCCGCAACCTGGGGGTGAGGCTGTGGCCGGACGTGCCACTACGCGATCTAAGCGTCCCCGCGATGGCGCCGGGCGCACGCCCCCCGGCCGAGGTTGATGGATTCCTGTTCGATGGCGCCGCCATGCTGCATTGCGCGACCGGCTTGCCATCGCTCGCATTCGGTCCATTGTTCACGCCCTTCGACGGAACGCGCAACCTGCCCCGCCTGCCCTCCTCGCCCTACCAGTTCATGTCGAGGGCCACCCGATGCGTCGGGCCCCTGGGTGGCATGCAGATCGGCAGTGAAGTGGACATCGAGTACGACATCCCCGACAACGCCTGGTACTTCGCCGACAACGACGGTGAAACCATGCCGTTCGCTGTGCTACTGGAAGCGGCGCTCCAGCCTTGTGGCTGGCTGGCAGCCTACATGGGCGTTCCCCTGCACTGCGAGACCGATCTGCGCTTTCGCAACCTGGATGGCGATGGCGTCCTGCACCGTGCCGTACGGCGCGGCGACCGGATCCTGCGAACCACGGCGCGCTGCACCTCTGTTGCGCGTAACGGCGACACGTTCATCGAGTCCTTCGATGTCCGCTGCGTGGTCGGCGACTCACCGATCTACACCCTGAAGACCGTGTTCGGCCACTTCACGGCGCAGGCCCTGTCCGAGCAGAAGGGGTTACCCGTAACGCCCACGGAGAGAAGCGCCCTGAACCAAGCGTGCAGCGCGCTGGTCGACCTGCGGGCGGGGAAGGGCGTCGCCCAGGAGCCGCAACTGGCGCGCGGCCAGCTGCTGATGCTCGATCGCGTCACGGCTTACTGGCCGCAGGGCGGTGCGGCGGGCCGCGGACGGTTGATCGCGGAATTCGACGTCGATCCTCGGGCATGGTTCTTCAAGGCGCACTTCTATCGCGACCCCGTCCAGCCCGGCTCGCTGGGTATCGAAGCCATGATCCAGCTCCTGCAATTCCACATGCGGGACCGGGGCCTCGCCGCCGGGATACGCGCTCCCCGCTTCGAGCCGCTAGCCACCGGGCGATCCATGGCGTGGAAGTACCGCGGCCAGGTCCTGCCTGCCAACCGTACGGTCACCGTCGAGATGGACATCGTGGATGAAGGGCGTGACGAGACCGGCCCCTGGGTGAGTGCGAACGCCTGGCTGTGGGTCGATGGCCTGCGTATCTACCAGGCCAGGAATCTGTCGATGCGCATCGTCGAAGGAGCGATCGCATGACCGCCTCGTCGTCGACCGCGCAAGCGGGGGGGCCTCTCACGCACGCCCCCTGGCACGCCCCGTCTCCTGCGTGGCGGGAGGATCCACAACAGGCAGTCCGGCTCGAGCCTGGCGACGTGGACCTTTGGCACGGGTCGCTGCCCCTGCCCCGCGAGACCCAGGAGGCCTTGCACGCCGTCCTGTCCCCGGACGAAAGGGCGCGGGCCGCGCGCTTCGTAGCCCCTTGCGCGCGCCGCCAGTTCGTCGCGGGCCGCGGACTCCTGCGGCACCTGCTCGCACGCTACACCGGCCAGCCCGCGCAGGCGCTGCGTCTGTCGACGGGGCCGCACGGAAAGCCTTCACTGGTCGGGTCCTCCACGCTGACCTTCAGCCTGTCCCACACGGAGGGACTGCTGCTCGTGGCAGTCGCCAGGGGCATGGAGGTCGGCGTGGACGTGGAGCGTATCCGGCCGATCGACGGCGCGCACCGCCTGGCGGCGCGCTACTTCACAGCCTGGGAGTGCGCTGAACTCGAGGCGGGGCCCGAGGGCTTCCTGCGCCTGTGGACCTGCCGCGAGAGCGCGCTGAAGGCATGCGGCCTGGGCATCTCGCAGGGGTGGGACAACCTGCGCATCGTGCGGCGCAGCCGTCACCAGGCACAGGCCGTGGGCCTGGGGCCTAGCTGCCCGGTCCGCTGGCTCACGCCGCAACCCGGCTACGTGGCGGCGCTTGCGGCCCTGGGCCCGCAACTTCGAATCCGGCATTGCAAGGCACTCGACGAATCGCTCGACGAGGTCCTCGCGCCGCCAGCCTCCTGCACCTTCCCCCCGGAGCTTGACTCATGATTGCTTCACCCACCGGCTCACCCGCCACTGCCGCACGCAGCGATCCGTTCCTGCGTGGCACGCCTCTGGTCCAGGCACTGCACCGGATCCACGAGCCCCTTTCTGTGATCCGTGACCGCAGCAGCGGGGACCTGGACGCCTGCCTGGAGAGCGAAACGGACCGCCTGCCGCCGCAGGCCGAACGGATCGGCCGGATCCCGGCCCTCGCGCCCCAGAGCCTGGGCGATCCCGCCTTCTGCCGCGCCCACGGCGTGACCTCTCCCTACATCGCGGGCGAGATGGCCACGGGCATCGCAACGGCGGACATGGTCATCGCCATGGCCCGCGCGGGCATGCTCGGTTTCTTTGGCGCCGGCGGGCTGCCTCTGCCCGTGATCGAGCAGGCCCTGGACCGGATCGAGCAGGCCCTGGGCCCTGGCGGCCTGCCCTGGGGCATCAACCTGATTCACAACCTGCAGGACCCGCGCGCCGAGGATGCTCTGGTCGACGTCCTGCTGCGCCGCGACATCCGCCGAGTCTGCGCATCGGCCTTCCTTCAGCTCACGCCCGCCGTCGTGCGCTACGCCTGCACGGGGCTGCGCACCGGCGCAGACGGGCGCATCGTGCGCCGGCACCAGCTGGTGGCCAAGCTCTCGCGCCCGGAGATCGCGCAGCGCTTCGCCTCCCCTGCCCCGACCCCACTGCTCGCGGCCCTGGTCGCCAGCGGCGGTCTCACCGCCGATGAGGCGGCGCTGGCAGCGCGGGTGCCGCTGGCCGAGGACATCACGGTCGAGGCCGATTCAGGCGGACACACCGACAACCGGCCGCTGGTGGCCCTGTTCCCGACGATCATGCGCGCGGTCCGCGAGATCGAGCAGCGCCAAGGCTACAACACGCCGATCCGCCTGGGGGCCGCGGGTGGCCTGGGAACGCCGCAGTCCGTCGCCGCGGCCTTCGGCCTGGGCGCAGCGTATGTGGTGACCGGATCGGTCAACCAGGCCGCCCTGGAGTCCGGCCTGTCGCCGCAAGGGCGCAGCCTGCTCGCCCAGGCGCGGATCGAGGACGTGGCCATGGCGCCAGCGGCGGACATGTTCGAGCTGGGTGTGAAGGTCCAGGTCCTCAAGCGGGGGACCCTGTTCAGTGTTCGCGCGCAGCGGCTCTACGAGGTGTACCGAAAACACGCCTCCCTGGAGGAGATTGCGCAGGACGAGCGGCTCAAGCTCGAGCAGGAAATCTTTCGCGCGCCCCTGGAGGAGATCTGGGAGCAGACACGCGCCTTCTTCACCCAGCGTGATCCGGCCGAAGTGGAGCGGGCCCAGAAGGACCCCAAGCACCGGATGGCCCTCGTGTTTCGCTGGTACCTGGGGCACGGCAGCCGATGGGCCACGGAGGGCGCGAGTGATCGGATGGTGGACTACCAAGTCTGGTGCGGCCCCGCCATGGGAGCCTTCAACGCCTGGACCGAGGGCAGCTTCCTGGCGGATCCGGCCCAGCGCACCGTGGTCGCGATCGCGACCAGCCTGATGGAGGGCGCCGCGGCGGTCACACGGGCACACCAGCTGCGCACCTTCGGCGTTGTCGTCCCGGCCGAGGCATTCGATTTCCGTCCCCTCTCTCCCCTCGTCACACCCCGGAGGTCTCCATGACAGCTTCCCCCCGTCAAGCAACACGCATTGCCATCGTCGGCGCCGGCCCCTCTGGCCTCTACGCTGCGCAGGCCCTGCGCGAGCTGGGCTACACCCACATCACGGTGCTCGAGAGGCAGGCTCGCGTCGGCGGCATGGCGCTCACGCGGCACCATGAAGCAGGCGACGGACGCCGCATCCCCTACGAGATGGGCAGCGCCCAGCCTTTCAGTTCGCGCAGGCTGTTTCGCCTGATCAGGGAGCTGAACCTGCACCTCGGCGTGGACTTCGGTGACGGCGAGCGCCTCGGCAAGCTCGGGCGCTTTCGTTTCTACAACACCCGGCGAGCCGACTACGTGGCCGACTTCGTCCGCTTTCCCCATACTGGTCAGCCGCTGAACAAGCAGCTCGGCTTGATCCGCGACTTCGCCCGCCTGGTGCCTACCCTGATTCGCTTCCGCTATCTGATGCAACCAGGCCATGCCGGATGCCTACCTCCTGAAGTCGCAGGGCAATCCGAAGCCCAGTGGATGAAGGCGCAGGGCTTCGAGGTGATCCAGCCGCTGCTCCAGGCCCTGTTCTCGGCAACCGCCAGCGGGGGAGCCTGCGAGAAACCAGACGATCCACGCTCGCTGGTGCAGTCCCTCAAGAGCCTGGTCTTTGCCATCAACCCGCCCATGCGCTACACGAAGGGTCTGTTCCAGCCGGTGCGCGAGGGCTACCAGGAAATCCTGGTCCGGCTGGCGCAGCGGTTCAACGTCATCACCCAGGCAGACATCACGCAGATCCAGCGCAGCCCCGCCGGCGTGAAGATCACCTGGAACGGACAGACGCAATCCTTTGACCGCCTGATCATCGCGTGCCCGCCTGCCAATCTGATGCCGGCCCTGGATGCCACCGACGAGGAGCAATCGGTCTTCAGCCGCATCCTGACGCGCCCCACCTGGCGTGTGTGTTTCCTGGCCCGCGGCATTCCCGAGCCCACCGCCGCCTATGTGTTCACCGACCAGGCCGAGTACCCGGACGCCACGCCGGCCCTGTGCGGATTCTCCTGCCACGGCCTGGTGGAAGGCAGCGGACAGGACGCACTGCGCCTGTACTGCGGCCTCGTCGGCCTCGATCAGATGGAAGGAATCGATGCAGCGCTTGAAACCTCGACACAGCGGCTGCAGAAGGTCTTCGGTGCCCATGACATCCGTTGGATCGACAAGGTCTTCTGGCGCCAGTTCAACTCGCATTTCCCGCTCGAGGACGTGGCAGCGGGCGTCTACCAGCAGGTGGAGCGCATGCAGGGGCAGCGCGCCACCTACTACACCGGCGAGTACCTGGCGGGCAACTCGCACTCGATGACCCTGGAGTACTCGTGGGCGCTTGCCCAGCGGCACTTCGAGACGGCCACGGTGCGGGCGCAGCGCCCGGCGGATACGGTGGCCTCCTGACTGCAGGCACAGCGCTGCCATGCCAGACATGAGCCTCATGCCGGATCATTCACAGGTCGGCGAACCGTCACCCGAGCATGCGCGCCCGATCCGCAACGGGCGCTCGCGGATCGGACTCGCGCTCGGAGCTGGCGCGTTCCGGGGCGCGGCGCATGTCGGCGTCATCCGGGCACTGGAGCGCGAGGACATCCCGATCGATCTGGTGGTGGGCTGCAGCGCGGGTGCCCTCGTCGGATTGATGTACTGCGGGGGTTTTTCCACGAGCTACATGCGAACGGGAATACAAAGGCTGAACCCGGACAACGTGTTCAGCCGCTCGCCAGGGCGGGACGGCTTCATCGACATGGCGCCCCTGCGCGAAATTCTCGAAGAGCTGATGGACCCCGAAACCACCATCGAGAGTCTCCCGCGGCGGTTTGCCTGCGTAGCAGCAGACGCGCTTACTGGCGAGCTGGTGGTTCTTTCAAAAGGTCCGGCGATTCCGGCGGTGCAGGCCTCCATGGCGATCCCGGGGCTCGTGCGTCCTGTTGTCCACGAGGGGCGCCAGCTCGTGGACGGCAGCGTGGTCCTGCCAATCCCGGTATCGCCCGCACGGGCTCTCGGGGCCAACCGCGTCATCGCGGTGGATGTCTTCATGCCGCGCCACGGAAAGAAGATCGCAAGGCATCCCGCCGAGTCGCTCAGTCACTGTTTCGACATGGCCCTGCGCCGGATCGCGGACATCGAGATGCGCGGGGCCGATGTTCCGATCCAGCCAGACCTCAGGGGCATCCCCCCGGGTCTTGACCGCAGCGAGGAACTGCTCGCCGCTGGCGAGCTGGCTGCGAACCCTGTGGCGCACCGTATCCGCCAGGAGTGGCTGTCATGCACGAACTGACCGTAACACCTCTTGAAATCGTCAATGTGCCCGACGATGTCCTGCTTGATCTGTCTGCGTGGACGCGATCCGGTGAGCGTCTGAGTGCCCTGGGGCACTCTCACCCAGATGCGTGGTTGAACGAGCTGAAATCCAGACCTGACCATTACCTGCTGTACGCCGAGAGCGAACCCGCGCAACCCGAATCTCGAATTCTGGGCTTGATGGTATGCCACGCCGACGAGGAAGACTTCGTCGCCGACGACGTGGTGCTCAGTCCGCAGGGTCTCGAGGAAAGCGCGCCCTACGAGATGATGCGAGCCCTCGCCCGCATGGCGCTGGCTTGCGGCTGTGGGGCCGTGGTGCTCCGGCTGGGACTTGCCACCGGGGACAGTGCGATCGGGAATTTCTATCGAAGCCTAGGGGGGGTGGTTGAAACCCTGCCCACGGGCGAACAGGAGTTTGCTTTCGCATCGCAGGCCATGGAATGGCTGCTTGACCAGGCGGCACACCTCCAGCACAGGCTGCGGGACGCACGCTAGGCTCAGGGCAGCAGCCCCATCGCGTGTATGTACGCCGGCTCCAGCATCAATTCATCCCAGGCCGGCGCTGCCTTCACAGGCAGCAGCGCCCGCCGCCGCGACTCGCTTGCCTCCAGCGCCTCCCAGCGCCCCTTGACCTGCGCCTCGGCCAGTCCGTCGAGCAGGGCGTCGACCGCCTCGCCGCCATCGAGGCTCTGGTTACAAAGCAGTACCAGGTCGCACCCTGCATTCAGCGCCGTCACCGCCGCCTCGGTATAGCTCACCTCGCGTCCGTCGATCAGGCGCGCGCCGGCCATGCTCAGGTCGTCGCTGAAGATCGCGCCGGTGAAGCCCAGTTGACCGCGCAGGATCTCCTGCAACCACCGCGACGAAAAGCCCGCAGGCCGCGCGTCCACCTTGGGGTAGATCACGTGTGCTGGCATCACACTGTCCAACACCGTGTTGAGCCACTCATAGGGCGCGGCATCGTCGGCCAGGATGGCCTTCAGGCTGCGGCGGTCTACCGGGATATCCACGTGCGAATCGGCCTTCACGAAGCCGTGCCCCGGGAAGTGCTTGCCGCAGTTGGACATGCCGCTTTGCAGCAGGCCCTGCATCAGGCTCTTGGCCAGCAGGCTCACGATGCGCGGGTCGCGGTGGAAAGCGCGGTCGCCGATCACGCCGCTCGATCCGTAATCCAGATCCAGCACCGGCGTAAAGCTCATGTCCACCCCACACGCGCGCAGCTCCGCCCCCAGCACATAGCCGCAAGCGGTGGCCGCATTGCAGGCCGCCAAGGCATTCGCGCCCGGCAGGCCCTTGTCGGGGCGCATCCACATCTCGCCCAGCACACGCATCGGCGGCAGGTGGGTGAAACCGTCGGTCTTGAACCGCTGCACCCGTCCGCCCTCGTGGTCCACCAGGATCAGTAGGTCCTCACGCACCGCCTTGATCTCGGCGCAGAGGGCCGTCAATTGCTCCCGGTCATTCCAGTTGCGCCCGAACAGGATGACGCCCCCGCACAGCGGGTTGGCCAGCCGGCGGCGGTCCACCTCGGTCAGCGTCAATCCGGCCACGTCCAGGATCACGGGTGCATGTGCGTTCATTTCAGGATGTCTCTTTCTTCTCCACGACGACAAAGCTCGCCGCGTAATCGGTTTCGTCAGTGACGCTCACATGGGCCGACAGCCCCTGCGCGTCGAACCACTCTTTCAGGCCGCCATGCAGCACGATCACCGGCTGGCCCGAGGGCAGCTTGGCGATCTCGCAGAGCGTCCAGGTCATGGGCATGCGCATGCCCAGGCCAATGGCCTTGCTGAAGGCCTCCTTGGCGGAAAAGCGCGTGGCCACATAGCGCACGCCCCGCTCGGGCCAACGGGCGCTGCGCGCCTTCCAGGTAGCGAACTCGCCCTCGGCCAGCACCTTGTGCGCAAAGCGATCGCCATGGCGCTCCAGCGACGCGCTGATGCGGCGCACGTCGCAGATGTCGGTGCCGATGCCGTAGATCACGTCGCCACCGAGGTCAGGCGAAGGCCCGGTCAATGGCGGCCAGGTAGCCCTTCACGGCCTGCGCGTACCCCAGCTCCAGGGCATCCGAGATCAGCGCATGGCCGATGGAGACTTCCTGCACGCCGGGCACGGAACGCAGAAAGTCGCTGAGGTTCTGCGCACTCAGGTCATGGCCAGCATTCACCCCCAAGCCCACCGCCCGCGCTGCCTCGGCCGCCGCGGCGAACTCGCGTAGTACCTCGCCCTGACGCGGCGTGCCCCACGCACTGGCATAGGTCTCGGTATAGAGCTCGATGCGATCGGCCCCCACCGCCTTCACCGCCGCCATCATCTGCGGGCGCGGGTCCATGAACAGGCTGACCCGCACCCCGAGCGCGCGGCACTCGGCCACCAGCGGGCGCAGGCGCTCGGCATCCGCCGGAAAGTCCCAACCGTGGTCGCTGGTGAACTGGCCTTCGCTGTCAGGCACGAAGGTCGCCTGATGCGGGCGCAGCGCGCGCACGAAATCCATCAGGTTATGAAAGGGGTTGCCCTCGATGTTGAATTCCACGTCCGGGTGAGCCGCCACCAAGGCGTGCAGATCGTGGACATCACTGGCGCGGATATGGCGGGCGTCGGGGCGCGGATGCACGGTGATGCCCTGCGCGCCGGCCGCCAGGCACAACGTGGCGGCTCGCGTCACGCTAGGGATGCGCAGGTGGCGGGTGTTGCGCACCAGGGCGACCTTGTTCAGGTTCACCGAGAGCGTGGTCTTGGAGGAAGTGGAAGTCATGGCTAGAGGGCCTGCAGGTCCTTCATCAGCTGGCGCGTGCGCAGCGTCTGGACCCCGCAATGGTAGTGGAGCAAGGACCGCAGCTGCGGCTTGAGCCAGGCGTTCACGTCCACCACCGCGCGCATCACCGGGCCAAAGGGCGCCGGCTGCTCCAGGGCGTCCTGCACGGCCTGCCACTGCGCCCCGGTCAGACTGGCGCGTCCCTCCCCTTCGGCGGCTCGTACCAGCCCGCCCTCGGGCACCAGGCTGTAGGCCGTGTCATCGGCCAGCGGCGCCATCGCCAGGGTCTGCGTATCCAGCGCCGGCAGAAAGCCGGTCTCCCGCAGCAGCAGCAGTTCGAAAGCCCGCAAGGCCGGCTGCAGCGCCTCGCCATGCGCGGACGCCAGCACCTGCACCGCCGCGGCGTAGGCATCAAAGAGCTGCGGGTGCGGGTCGTCACGCGCCAAGAGGCGCATCAGGAGCTCGTTCAGGTAGTAGCCGGAGAGCAGCGCGTCGCCGGTGGGCATCACCTGCCCGCCCACCCACTCGGCTTCTTTCAGGGGCCGGATCTCGCCCTCGCCCGCAAAGGACATGCGCAGGGGCTGCAGGGGCAGCAGCACCGGGCGGAAGTTGGAACTGGGCCGCTTCGCGCCGCGGGCCACCAACGCGATGCGCCCGTGATGGCGAGTGAAGACCTCCAGCACCAGACTGGATTCGCTCCAGTCGTAGCGGTGCAGCATGAAGGCCGGCTCATGGGAAATGCGTCGGGTCGCCATGGCCAGCCCGCGGGGCTTACTCGTAGCCGAAGCTGCGCACCCGCGCCTCGTCGTCGGCCCAGCCCGCGCGCACCTTGACCCAGATCTCCAGGAACACCTTGGCCCCCATGAGCTTTTCCAGCTCCTGGCGGGCCTCGGTGCCAATGCGTTTCAAGCGCTCGCCCTTGTCGCCGATCACCATGGCCTTGTGGCTGTCACGTTCGACCACGATGGTCGCGGCGATCTTCACCATGCGGCCATGCTTGGGGCTGGGTTCTTCCTCGAACTTGTCGATCACCACCGTGGAGGTGTAGGGCAGCTCCTCGCCGGTGAAGCGAAACAGCTTCTCGCGCACCGTCTCGGACGCCAGGAACTTCTCGCTGCGGTCGGTGAGTTCGTCCTCGGCATACCACCAGGGCTGTTCGGGCAGGTACTTGCCCACAATCTCGTAGAGGCGCTCGATGTCCTTGGCGTTCTTGGCTGACAGGGGAACGAACTCGGCGAAGGCGTGGCGCTGCTGCATATCCCGCAGCCAAGGCGCGAGGTCGCCGCGGCGGTGCACCTGGTCCAGCTTGTTGGCCACCAGCAGCGCCGGGATGCCGGGCTTGAGGAGCGACAGCACCTTGGCATCGGCCAGGGTGAAGTTGCCGGCCTCGACCACGAACATCACCACGTCCACGTCGCCAATCACGCCCATCACCGCCTTGTTCAGGGACTTGTTCAGGGCGGTGGAATGGCGGGTCTGAAAGCCCGGTGTGTCCACGAACACGAACTGCGTGTCGCCGCGCGTGCGGATACCGGTGATGCGGTGGCGCGTGGTCTGGGCCTTGCGCGAGGTGATGCTGATCTTTTGGCCCACCAGGGCATTGAGCAAGGTGGACTTGCCCACATTGGGCTTGCCCACGATCGCCACCAGGCCGCAGCGCTGGCCGGGCACCGCTTCGGGTGCCGCCGGTACCGGCGGCATCGGAGGCATCTCGGGGGAAAGGTTCATGCGCCGCCCTGGGCCTTGAGTGCCATCAGGATGGCCGCTGCGGCGGCCTGTTCGGCCGCCCGGCGCGAGGCGCCGATGCCGCGTTCGACCTTGCCCAGGTCGGGGATCTCGCACTCCACGTCGAAGGTCTGCTTATGCGCTGCGCCCAGGGTGGCAGCCACCCGGTACACCGGCAGACGCATCCGGCGCCCCTGCAGCCATTCCTGCAGCTCGGTCTTGGGGTCCTTGGCGGCAGCCAGCATCTGGGGCTTGATCTCGACGTCCTCGTACAGGCGCCGCACCAGGGCTGCGGCGGCCGCGAAGCCGGCGTCCAGGTACACCGCGCCGATCACGGCCTCCAGGGCATCGGCCAGGATGGACGGGCGCTTGGCGCCGCCGGAGCGGGCTTCGCCCTCGCCCAGGCGGATCACCTCGGGCAGGCCCAGGGCCACTGCCAGCGGGTGCAGGGTGTCCTGCTTGACCAGGTTGGCGCGTACGCGCGAGAGGTCGCCCTCGGCCTGTCCAGCCAGGCGCTCGTACAACAGATCGGCCACCGCGAAATTCAAAACCGAATCGCCCAGAAACTCCAGGCGCTCGTTGTGTTCGGCGGAGAAGCTGCGGTGGGTCAGCGCCTGCACCAGCAGGCGGGGCTCGGCGAAGGCATGCTGCAGGCGCTGCTGCAGGGTGGCCACGGACGCTGGCGTCATGCCCGGTCTCCTGGCCGACACGCCGCGGGCGCCGGACACTTCATGCCCGTGGACAGCTCAATCGAAACTACCAATACGCTTGAGGTCGCCAAAATTCATCCAGACGAAGAAGGCCTTGCCCACGATATTGCGGTCCGGCACGAAGCCCCAGAACCGCGAATCCAGCGAATTATCCCGGTTGTCGCCCATCATGAAATAGTGACCGGCGGGCACCTTGCAGGTGACGCCCTCGACGGTGTAGCGGCACTGGTCCTTGAAGGGGAAGTCCTCGGCACCAGGAATGAAGGCCGGACGGTCCTCGTCGTTCAGGACGCGATGGCGCTTGGGGCCCAGCGTTTCCTCGAACTGCTTGGAATAACGCATCGCGTCCTTGTCGAAGAAATCTGGCAGGGGCTGGGTGGCCACCGGCTGGCCGTTGACGGTCAGGCGCTTGTTCAAGTACGCCACCTCGTCACCGGGCACACCGACCACCCGCTTGATGTAGTCCAGGCTGGGGCGCGGCGGGTAGCGAAACACCATCACGTCGCCGCGCTGGGGCGCAGCGCCCTCGGTGACCTTGGTGTTGATCACCGGCAAGCGCACGCCGTAGGTGAACTTGTTCACGAGGATCAGGTCGCCCACCAGCAGCGTCGGGATCATGGACCCCGAGGGAATCTTGAACGGCTCGAACAGGAAGGACCGCAGCAGGAAGACCACCACGATCACCGGAAACAGGCCGGCGGTCCAGTCCAGCCACCAGGGCTGGGCCAGGATGCGCTCGCGCGCAGCGGACAGGTCCACGTTGTCGGTCTGGGTGATGCCCTGGGCGGCCAGGGCGGCCTGGCGCTGTTCGGCCTGTGCCTGCATGGCCTGGGCGGCCTCAAGGCGCCGGGGCAGGAACCACAAGCGCTCGGCCAGCCAGTAGATGCCGGAGACGACCGTGGCCAGAAAGAGCAGCAAGGCGAAATTGCCCTCGACCAGGCCGAAGTACCAGGCGCCGGCATAGCCGGCGAAGGCGGCGAGCACCGCGCTCGTGAGGGTCTGCATCACTCTTCCACCTGCAGGATGGCGAGGAATGCCTCCTGAGGGACTTCGACCGATCCGATCTGCTTCATGCGTTTCTTGCCTGCCTTCTGTTTCTCGAGCAACTTGCGCTTGCGGCTGATGTCGCCGCCGTAGCATTTTGCCAGCACGTTCTTGCGCAAGGCCTTGATGGTCTCGCGCGCAATGACGTTGGCGCCGATGGCCGCCTGGATGGCGACATCGAACATCTGGCGACTGATGATCTCGCGCATCTTGGCCACCACCGCGCGCCCCCGGTACTGGGCCTGGGTGCGGTGCACGATGATGGACAGCGCATCGACCTTCTCGCCATTGAGCAGGATGTCCACCTTGACCACGTCCGAGGCCCGGTACTCCTTGAACTCGTAGTCCATCGAGGCGTAGCCGCGGGACACCGACTTGAGCTTGTCAAAGAAATCCAGAACGATCTCGCCCAGAGGCAACTCGTAGGTGAGCATCACCTGGCGGCCGTGGTAGGCCATGTTGATCTGGACGCCACGCTTCTGGTTGGCCAGGGTCATCACCGCGCCCACATAGTCCTGGGGCATGTACAGGTGCACGGTCACGATCGGTTCGCGGATTTCCTCCAGCCGGCCCTGCTCGGGCATCTTGGCCGGGTTTTCCACCATGATCACCTCGCCGTCGGCCTTCACCACCTGGTAGACCACGCTGGGCGCGGTGGTGATCAGATCCTGGTCGAACTCGCGCTCCAGGCGCTCCTGCACGATTTCCATGTGCAAGAGGCCCAGGAAGCCGCAGCGAAAGCCAAAGCCCAGGGCCTGGCTCACTTCGGGCTCGTAGTGCAGCGAGGCGTCATTGAGCTTGAGCTTTTCCAGGCTGTCTCGCAGGGCGTCGTACTGGTTCGCCTCGGTGGGGTACAAGCCGGCGAAGACCTGGGGTTGGATTTCCTTGAAACCCGGCAGCGCCTCGGTGGCGGTGAAGGCGGCGCCGCCGCTGCCGGCCTTGATCAGGGTAACGGTATCGCCCACCTTCGCCGCCTGCAGTTCCTTGATGCCGGCAATGATGTAACCCACCTCGCCCGCCTCCAGTGACTCGCGCGGCTGGTTGGCGGGGGTGAAGACACCCAGGTTGTCGGCGTTGTAGGTGGCACCGGTGGCCATCAGCTTGATGCGCTCGCCCTTGGCCAGGCGGCCATCGACCACCCGCACCAGCATCACCACGCCCACGTAGCTGTCGAACCAGCTGTCGATGATCATGGCGCGCAGCGGGCCCTCGGGGTTGCCCCGGGGAGCGGGCACCTTGGCCACGATGGCCTCCAGGATCTCGTCGATGCCCATGCCGGTCTTGGCCGAACACGGGATGGCCTCGGAGGCGTCGATGCCGATCACGTCCTCGACTTCGGACTTGGCGTTCTCTGGATCGGCCTGGGGCAAGTCCATCTTGTTCAAGACGGGCACCACCTCCACCCCCAGGTCCAGCGCGGTGTAGCAGTTGGCGACGGTCTGCGCCTCCACGCCCTGGCTGGCGTCCACCACCAGCAGCGCGCCCTCGCACGCCGAGAGTGAACGCGAGACCTCATACGAGAAGTCGACGTGGCCCGGCGCGTCGATCAGGTTGAGGTTGTAGACCTGGCCATCGCGCGCGGTGTATTGCAGCGATGCGGTTTGTGCCTTGATGGTGATGCCGCGCTCTTTCTCGATGTCCATCGAGTCGAGCACCTG
>JACCDJ011158851.1_pt1 | contig 25829 bp, 39 predicted proteins | sample 7444481 | NCBI WGS metagenome assembly JACCDJ01 (sample SAMN15323435, study PRJNA562643) | freshwater metagenome | isolation source: river surface water | place: USA:Blue River Watershed | collected 2017-08-15 | reverse complement strand
GTGAAATTTTCTTCAGTCTTCGGTACTGATTTTCTCGGTAACATTTTCATATACGGGGACAAAAAAAAAGAGGTCTAAACGACCTCTTCTAACTTCTCTACTTGGGGGACTACTCTATCGGTAATGTCGATTGGGTCTTGGAACAAAACCTCGTGGTCTACATACTCAAAGGATTCGTACTCGTTACTCATCTCTTTCAGTACCTTATCTAAAACCTCGAACACATCTTCCTTTCTGTAAAAAATCCATGATTCTTCAATCACGAACATAAAACGGAAATTACCTTTCGGTTTACCATTTTGAACTAATTGGGAATGAACGATTACACGACACTCATCAAAATTTAACTTCTTCATAACATTGGGGTTTGGGTGAAACAATGAACGAATTTACAAATAACATTTTATAAAAACAATACCCTTATAAAATTTAGAATGATTCTAAATAAGATGATCCGATGATCCACCCGTCCTTCCGTAAACATTACCGAGAATTTTGTCATACGGATGTAAGGTTACATCCACCAAAACTTTACCGAGAATTTATTGTAATACCGAGAGTTTTCTCGGTAAACTTGTCATACAACTAATTCCTCAACTTCATCAATCTCCTCGAAACTTTCAACTTCATACACAACCCTTTCTTTGTAATTGACTTTGATGTTGAACCCAATGATACTCGAAATCTCCATAATCTCATCCTTAGTCAAAGACTCGGTGTTGAAATCTCTATCATTTTCATACTCACCAAGTTTAACGATGAACCCGGCTCCGAAGAATACTCTATCATCAACAGAGAATGGTTTGTTGAAGATTAAGTCATCTTGGTTTGATTCGAAAAATAGGCAGATTTTGTTGGTGGTACCGGTTTCATCATCTTTAGTGTTCTCAATGAAACGATATTCAATGTTGTAAGTTTTTAATTGATTCTCCACACAATGTGGGTGATTACCATTGTACTCTACCACACTCGTGGTTTTGGTTACCGGGTCAATGTACAAACCCTTAACGATTTTTTCAGGAAACATAACAAAATGATTTAAGTGAAACAATGAACAAATATAACCGGTTTAATTTAATATAACAAATTTTTTTGCATGTTTTTTTAAAAAAAGGGTCGACGGTTTTTTAATGATAAGATTACCGAGAATTTGTCATACGAGGATTCAGATTTTTTTAGTTGGCGATTGGGACTGATGTTTACCGAGAATTTGTAATACGGTTTTCTCGGTAAGGTTTTCCAGAGACCAGTGATAATTTTCTTCAGTTTCTGGTACCGAATTTTCTCGGTAATGTTTTTCCAACTTCCTGTAAAAAATTTTATCATCTTCCTGTAAGAATTTCTCGGTAAGGTTTTGACGAACCACAACATAACAGAATTCTTGTGGACAAAAAAAAGGTAGGACAATGTCCTACCCTTTTATTATGAACTCAAAACACAATTATATTATCCCCAATCCTTAAAGTCATTGTTTTCATCATACCCCTTATTGTATTCATCAATTTCTTCTTGGGTTAAATCGGTAATTTTCGTTCCGTGGTAAGTACCTTCGGGATACCAATGTGGGTCTCTCGGTCTACGATAGTAACTATCACTACTACCTCTGTCGTAAAGACTTCCGTTTCTTTCTCTGTCAAATTGTTGGATTAACATAATCATAACATTAATTGTTTAGGTGAAACATTAAACAAATATAATAAATGTAATACTATTTTACAATACCTCATTGAAATTTAGAATGATTCTACACAAGGAGGATCCGGATCCGTTTGGTAAGTTTACCGAGAATTTGTATTACGATTTTCTCGGTAAAGTTTTCTCGATGATCCGTGAAAATTTTTTTTGAATTCCTCATCAGTTTTTCTCGGTAAAGTTTCCCTGACGGGACAGAAAAAAAGGGGTTAGTTTGTAACCCCTTGTTTGTTCAAGATTTCCTCTTGAATTTGTCTCCAATACTTCGGGAGAACTCTCTTGACTTTGTCAAGATGTCTACCCGACAAGTGTCTACCACTTAATAGGTAGTTTGAGACGTAGGTAAGATAACGACTATCACTACCCGTAAAACCCATACCATTTTGGGATATGGTTGAAGATGTTTCTTTTTCATCTTCCGTTTGACGATTAAACAAAACCACAACCCCTCTTTCAATCCAACGAATGTCCGTAGACAATTTCTCCTTGATAAACTCCTTTGTGTAAGTGTTCATATCATTAAAACATTAAGGTATCGGTAAGGACTATTCCGTTCCGAGTAACTCACATTTGAATTACAATTCAATTTACAAAGAATTCATCAATATTACAATACTTTGTTAATATTTTTTTAAAGAAATTTTGAACCCGTCGTAGATCCAAGAATTGGAAAAGATTACCGAGAATTTTCAACCCATCCATAGTAAAATTATTTAACGGTCGTCCCTTCGATAAGTTTACCGAGAATTTTTGGTACCGAGTCGTAAGTGTCATCACTCTTAACCATCAGATTTTTCTCGGTAAAGTTGTTCCGATGATCGGTGAATTTTTTTTTCAAATCTTCCACAAATTTTCTCGGTAAGGTTTTTCCAACTTCCTGTAATTTTTTTTTTGAATTCTTCGTCAAATTTTCTCGGTAAAGTTGTTTTGATGATCCACAGATTTTTCATCTCGTGTGTTCGTTAGAATTTCTCGGTAAGGTTTCTCTAACTTCCTGTAAAAATTCGTCATCAAAAAAAGTTGTAAAAAAATATCAACATTACTTGTTTATATGGTGAAAATTTCCGTTCTTTGTTATAGGTTTTTTGTTTATGGATAATATTGTAGAATCCCTCGGTCTGATAGGTCGGGGGATTTTGTTTTGGGGTTCCGATATTCTCGGTAACCTTTCCACTTACTGTAAGGTAACACCTACCCTCCTCTACACCTCCCCCCTATGGGGTATGGGGGGTCCCCCCTCCCGTATCCCCCCTTATATAAGGGTTTTTTGGGGGGTCTAAAAGGGGGGTCAATGCCGTAACAGAAATTTTTCCGGAAAAAATCCGGAAAATTGGAAAACATCCAAAAAACTGAAAAAAAAATTCCGGAAAATTTTTCCAAAAATTTGGACATCTATAATGTATTATCTATCTTACGTAAAAAAAATATTATGGGAGAAATTATTATTGATAAGTTTAAGTACATAACCGTTGTACATAGTGCCGGTTATTACACGGATGACAATGGTGTTATATATCCTTTCTCTGTTGAACACACAATGGAAGAGGACTCTGAACCTTCTGTGGATATTATATGGGACGATGATAGTCCTGATGATATAGATGTTGTTGAAAAGGACATAACTGAATTCATCATTGAGAATTAAGTTTGGTGACACTTCCGGTGGTCAGTCGTTTCATGAAGTATTTATATAGAAAACGATATACTATGGAAGAAATGATAGGAGTTATTAAATTATTTGCGGGAAAATACTTTGTACCTCAAGATTTTATGGAATGTAATGGACAATTAATACCTATACCGGGACATGAAGCATTATATTCTATATTAGGGAATGAATATGGTGGAGATATACGTTCCAACAATTTTGCTTTACCAAAATTGACACCTCCCGATGAAAATATGAAATACATTATCTGTGTAAACGGAATATATCCACCAAGACCTTAATCTTCATGACAAAAGACGATATAATGTATAACGTCCAATTATGTGATGTTGTATACAAAGACCAAAAAGACATTGACTTCAACTCCTTTGGGTTAACCAATGTTAAGTGGGTTGACGATAAGAAATCGGATACACAGGGATTCGTTGCCATGAAAGGTAAATCACTCTATGTGGTTTTCAGGGGGACCTCATCCAAGAAGGATGCACAGAACGATGTTTCAATTGACAAAGTACCTTTTATCAATGAGGGTGAAAAGGTTCATATTGGGTTTAAGTCTTCTTGGGATGCCGTTAAGAACACTATACTGAAGGACATTACCAAGATAAGTGGGTATAATAAGATTGTTGTATGTGGACATAGTCTTGGAGCGGCTGTTGCCACATTGTGTGCTTATAATCTTTCACATGTATATGATACTCCTATTGAATGTTGTACCATTGGGAGTCCGAGGGTTGGTAATAAGACTTTTAAGAACAATTATGATAGTCGTAACATTAAGACGTATAGGATTGTTAATAATAATGATGTGGTGACACATTCACCATTTATTGGTTATCATCATGTAAATTATATGTTACGTATTGACCGTGATGGGAATATTAAGAAGTTTGTGATTAATTTGGACCGTATTTGGGATTATATTAAATCCATGTTTGCCGGCAAGAACATTAAGGACCATATGACAGATAGTTATATAAGTTCATTAAAAAAGTGGTACGATAAACAACGGTAGATATTTATATATTATGGATATAATACTTACGGAATCACAGATTAGGAAAATATTGACAGAGGAGTACTCTGAGAAGGTGGTTGAACAACTTGTTAGTAAATTCAAACAGCAGGAACCGGATGAGGATGAATCGGTGATTAGGGCTTTTATTAAGAGGTTTGATAGGGTGAAGAGTGATTCAGGTATACAGGAGAAAGACATCTTTAAATATTCATTCAATCAATTAAGGTTAACCTTAATGAATTATTTTGGGGAATCAAAACCAAAATCATATAAGGGTGACACTGATATGGATGTTGTTTATAACAATGACAACATGATTATATATCGTGCTGACAATCGTTCAAAGTGTATTAAATATGGGGAGGGATATAGTTTCTGTATTTCTTCATATACTGATACGGCGTCATATGGTCGTCATATTATAAAAGAAAAAGGTACACCATATTTTATATTTAATCGAAATTTTTCAAACAAACGGACATCAAATGATAAACCGATGTTATTACTATTAAATAAGTTATTTGAGAGTCCTGAACATTTATTGGTAATCATTGTTCATGATGCGAGTGAAAGGCCGTTGGATGGTAAGGATGCCATTAACTTTTTAACTTTTGAAGATGGTGGTCGTATAAATACGGATGAGAAGTATAGGTCTGTTAAGAAGTTCTATAGTGTTGCTGATGCAAATAATTTGGGAGAAAAATATTATGTATATTTTGACAACATTGTGAAGAAATACCCATTCTTACGTGGTCTTGAAAATATTTTTAGGGTGGAAAAACTTGATGAGAAAGATGTTAAATATTATCAGTTAAATGATTTGGGGAAAAAAGAATTAAAGAAGATAAATGAGAAATATGCGTTGCCACAAAATATAATTGGTGCAGCACCTGAATATTATGATTCTTGTGATGATTATTTGCCGGTATTCTTTGAATTGGATGATATCACTTCTCGACCGGTTAGGGACCCATTTATTAAGGGTGAATATTATAAGTACATGTTAATTTATCGGTCTGAAGGTGAAAGTAATACTGTAATAAGCAGACATTTTGGTAGAGTGGGTTATGATAAGTGTGTTGAAGATTTAAAGGAATATATTGAAAAAAATAGAAAGGAATATAATACATTTAAAAATAGTCCCGCCAGTGATGAGAATTCTGAGGTAAAAAATAACATGTTGAAAAGATGGGACAAATATATGGACCCTGAGAATTATCGTATTAAAAGATGTGATTGGCCAGAGGAATATGTTGATTATTTAAAAGACATTTATTCTATGGGGTCGAAGTTTTTATATCAGAAGTGGTTGGTTAGTAATTCATAATAATCTCGGACGCCGGAACCGGGACGTATTTTATGGGTCTTTTTTATTTATTATGGGTATTTATATATTATGAATTTACAAGAGAATATACACAGAATAAAAGAGGTGATGGGTATAAACGAACAAACGGTTAAACGTGTAATTAGTCCGGCAACCCGTCGTAATTGGGATAACCTAAGTGCTCATTTAGAATCTTCTTACGGATATACCGTAGAGAACGAAAATAAATTAACTTATGACTTTGATAAATTGGTTACGATGGTTGTCGCTTGGACACCTATTGATGCAAATACCGGTAGATTTTCAATGGAGATAAAATTCAATGACCCTAATATAATTAAAGTAAATGGTCCGAGTATATCCACAATTCAAACTTTATTGAAATCAAAGTTAACCAATAATACCATTATGGGAAATAGTCCTGAGGGTTATTTAACACAGACTATTGATAAGGTTGCCAATATATTATTCAATGTGATTAAGATTAATGGTCAGACCATGGCAAACACTCCAATTGATGGGGGTACTGTCAAGGATTATGGTGATTATAACACATTCCAATCAACAAGAAAAAATTAAGAGTATTTATATTAAAAAAAAATCATGTATAAAAATTTTAACGTAACAGAAGAAGAAAGAAAACAAATCATGGAGATGCACCAATCTTATGGTTATAAAAAACCATTGGATGAGCAGGTGAAGGAAATCCCTAAACCAACAACAAGTAAATTTGCGCCACCACAAATAAGTAACGAACCAGAGGTTTATAAGCCTGAGCCGGAACCAGAAGGTGATGAGGCAGTAGAATTAAACGCGTTTAATGCAAAAATATTGGCATTAAAAAATGCGGGAAAGATGTCACCGTACCAATTCATGTTACAATATAATAAAGCAAATCCAAGTAGACCGATTAAAACTGCTAATGACAAGATAGTACCTTATGATACAAAAGGTGCAACAAGTAGTACACCGGCTCCATTAGATGAAGGTGCACCTGAACCAGTAAGAGGTGAGGCACAAATTTTTGGTGTGTTAGCATTTGCCGAGGGTAAGACAAAACCATTTCGTTATAATGGAAGACCTATAACACAATCAAATATTAATGAAATTGTTAACAATTTGGTTGAGTTTTTAACAAAAACCGGTACAATTGATACCTTAAGAACTTTCCGTAACAGTCCAAGATTCCGTATTCCTCAATTTATTGAATTACATGTTGGAACATCACATAGTGGTTCAGGAGAAACAAATGCTGCAGTTGCTCAGGGTAGATTTAATTTCTTAACCGGTATTGTAATGGAAGCATTTAAAAAGATTGGTGTGGATGCATCGGTTGCAAAATCGGTTGTTGTTAATAAGACAGATAACGAATACGCTCCAAGTAATTTAGATAGAAATTTCTATGACCCCAAATTGGTTAAACCAAGTGCAACTGAAAGATTGGCATGGATTAAGGTAACATCTCTTGAGACAGAAGGTAATACTATGGGAGGATTGATGGCAATACAAAAAGGTTTAAATCAATCATCAAGTATAGTTAACAGTTTATTTGTTGATGGTGTTGATGAGACAAAAATCCTTCAGTATTTAAGTAAATTAAAAACATTCTCAGATGTCGAAGAATTAGACCGATTAATTAATTCTGGTGGTACTAGATTTGATTCTTTGGAGGAGTTCTTGAACGACCAATTGTTTGACGACCCTGAACAAATGAGAGCAGCGGCGGTTATATTACAGAGATGTGCAATGAAAAGTGAATTACAGAAAGACACTGTAAGATTGTTTAAAGTTGGTGGAAATCTTAACATTAGCATCGGAATGGGTCAATAATTCAAAATAAAATAATAAAAAGAACCCTCGTAATTGAGGGTTTTTTTATTTAAAAATTATGGTATTTATATAGTATATGAAAATTATCCTCACAGAATCACAATTAAGAAATATCAAAGAACAACTTATTGGTGTATCGGATTATAACCCATCATCGGGAAAACCTATGCCAAACTATGAAAAGGATTTAAAAAAGACATTATCAAATGTAAGTGCTGATGATGCAACAGATTATGTATCCGCGGGTCTTGATACTATACCGGGATTAGGAAACTTGGCGTCATTTGGTGTTGATGTAGTTCATGCGGTAACATACATGTATCGTTATTATAATGCAACAAGTGATGAGAAGAAAACGGAATATGCAATTATGGGATTCATAACCTTTGCAACCGCATTTATTCCTACTGTGGGTAATTTAACAAATGTTGCAAGTAGAAATATTTTACAAACATATGTTAGACGTACACCTGAAGAAGTGTTACATATTTTAAAGAAAGCCGGTCTTTATAAGAAAGTCATATATGCAATACAAAAATATAAGTGGAAGTTTAGTTTCGGTTTATTTTTGTATAAAGTAATGAAAAGTGAGATTGAAGATGTTTTGCCGGTAGTTAATAATAAATTAACACAGATTTTAAATAAAGTTAAAAATACACCGTTACATGGTCCAGTTAATGACTTTAAGAATATGGTTGACATGATTAAACAAAATGGTGAGGTATTTAAAAGTGCATCACAATATGTGTAATATTTATATGTTATGAAGAATTTAAATGAACAAGTTTCTCGAATTAAAGCCATGATGGGTTTAAATGAGAACATTGAAATGAATGAGGTTCCGTCGGATTTTACTTTTTTCCAAGAGGACGAACAATTAACAGATTTAAGGGATGCTCTTGATAAGAACCGTATGGTTAGCGTTGCATATGTTATGAAGAACGGTGAAGTTCGTCATATGTTGGTTAGACGTTATTTGAGTTCATATGTCCCAAGTGACAAACCAAAGACCGAAAAACAGTTGAATATGCCGGAGAATACTGACGTTATTGCGGTTATTGATATGAATGCTTATCAAAAAAATCTTAAAGATTTAAGAACACAAGGCGTGAATGATGATGAGGCAAAAGCAGAGGCCGCGAAAAAAGCGTGGAGAAGAATGAAATTAACCAATGTATTGGGTTTCATGGTTGGGGGAAATTTCATAGATTTGCGTGATGAAAATGATATATTGGCAAGATATGGTGAACAGATATATAATTCATTAACGAAAGGTATGATTAATGCCATGGAAGTACAAGCTAATCAAGGAGAAGAAAATAATTAATTTTTATGAAAAAGCAAACTTTAAATGAACAAATTGCCCGAATTAAGGGAATGATGAAAATGATTAATGAACAGGAATTTGATGATTTTGATACACAAATTACACCTGAGGAAATACCATATAATGGTGATGAGGAATTTGAAAACGCTCAACGACTTGCGTCAAGTATTATTGCAGAGGTGGTGACTCGTCCAGTTGAGGATTATACATTCTTTGATGACCATTCATTTAAAAATGGTGAATTATATTTTGCACTTACAACTGAGGCTGGAGCGTTAAATTATTATTTTGATGTTGATTTTAGTAGTCATGTATCATCATCACCGGCAACTTATCATAACCCATCGGAATATAGTGATGCGGACTATAGATTCACAAACCCTATTTTGGAAATAAATGATGGTGCTAATGTTATCTATAAGGGAAAAGATTTCACTGACATTTTAAATGTTGAATTATCGAGTGGTGAAACAGTTGAGGATATTTTATATCGTGATTTTGATGAGGATATTCAGATATATAGTTCAGAATATGACGATGAACCTGATTGGGATGACTACAGAGATATGAGAGACGGATATTAACAAAAAACCCCACAAACGTGGGGTTTTTTATTAATTTTCATTTTCTTCTTCTCTTTCTTGTTTAACTTGGAGATATGCTTCTAATAATGCGTCTCTATGTTCGTATAGATAATTCATGACTTCATAACGATATTCTTCATCGTTTAACATATCCTCATATTCTACCTCTTCATCGTAGTCTTCAATATCATCATAATCATGGGCATAAACAAATGCACCCATAGGTTCCCACGATTCATCTTCGTATGTCCCGTAAATGATAATATCTTTATTGATTTCGGTAAGGACATAAGCCAACTGTTCAAGATATTTTGTTGGTACATTCCAAGCAGATTCGAGAATTAAATCAACCTCATTTTCTTCTTTAACAAAGTTTTCAGTGGACCATTCACCAAATTCAATACGTAACCATTTACTACCGACATTATCATTCATGAAACCTATACCATAAAAATTATCGGTATCGTTGAATTCTCTATCGTAGAGTTTATTAAAGTGTGGTATTAAATCTTCATGTTCAAATGTCTCACCTTTTGTTTGAAACAAGTCGATTAATTTTTTGTGTGATTCTTCGTTAAGATTGATAATCTTAACGTAAGTCGTCATTACGTTCGCCATATGATTTTAATCGTTTTAAGTTTTCTTTTTCTGATTTTCTGTTGTATTCTTCTCTATATGAAATTATTCTATGGAATTCTCTGTAGGCTTCGGGATGTGTTTCTTTAATTGCGTTTATCCCATATTCGTATTCGAACAAAATTTGTTCATATCTTCTTTCTCTAAAATCCCAACCATCTTCTTCGGTTTCTAATTTAATTTGAAGATTTGTTAATTCATTTTTTAAAGAATCTTCTTTACACACGTTATTTGTTGGTGGAATTTTTTCCTCGTAATTTCTTGATAACCCCCAAGCAATTGATATTACTACAATGATTAAGAGTATTGTTGTATAATGTTTATTAGTCATGGTTATATATTTTTTTACAATAGTAAAACATATTATTTAGAATACCAAATATTTTTCTTATTTATTTTAATTGTTTTATGGGTATTTATAATAAAAAAGAATAATGGGAAAAGTAATTAAATTAACTGAATCAGATTTAAAAAACATCATATCAAAAATTATAAGTGAAATTGAATTGGGTGGAGATAAGTATGGTGGAAATGTTGCCTTAAGAAAATTATCATTTAAAAGTAAATGGGATTTTTCATCAAAACATCAAGGTTTAACAATAGAGGACGTATTAAAATTTTATCCTAAATCAATATATTGGGCATATACACATCTTGAAAGGATATCGTTTGTAGATGAAATTTTGGATATATTAGATGAAAAATACCCGACGTTTAGAAGAATTAATAAACCGGGAATTGATAAGGAACAATTTAATGAATTAGAGGCATTAAATGTTAGAGTTAATTTTTGGGAAAAATATTCATTAGAAGAATTGGAAAAAATTAAAACGGCAAAAAATATTAATGGTGAGCCGGTACCAAGAGGTTTGAAACAAGAAATCGCTAAAAGACAAGCGGAATTATTTAGAGCACATTCAGGAAGAAATGAATTATCGAAACATAAATTAGCAATTACAAATCAAGGTCATAAAAACATTGATGACTTAGAGCCAAAGAATTAACAATGAATATTACAGAAAACGTAAATAGAGTTAAAGAAATAATGGGTTTGTTAAATGAACAAGCCGGTTGTGAGTATTCCCAATATAAAAATGGTGATGGTATAAATAAACCAAAGATAACTGTACAACAGTCAGAAAATGGTGTTTATGCTACTTATATAGGGCCTGAAACAGGTTTTTGTATTCAACACGCAAAAGGTTCTACAAGAGACACATTACATCAATTGGCTGGTGTTGTAAGAGTTGTTGTTTCGGGTTATTTAAAAACATTGTACAAACAAGGTATATTTGTTAAACCGTCCTTGAAAGATATTGATATGCAAAAAGATAATAACTTTTTTAAAATATCAGTACCTTTTGTAAAAACAACAGAAGACAAAGCCATTACAAATTTTAATGAAAGAGGTTCATGGGGTGGAAATGCGATGGATACTATCCATGAATTTTTGTCAACCATTAATAATGAGAGATATGGTCTTATTAACACAGTAACAAAATATGCGTCAGGTGGTAAATCTGCTGACATTACAGAACATTGGGTGTCGTTTAGAGATTTGGAAACATTTCCTATTCAAACAAAAAAAGAAGAACGACCTGAACCACCAATGAGAAAACAAGAACCGGTTGCGAACACACCGGCACCATCAGTAAATAAAAATGTGGTTACAATTAAGGGTAATGGATTTGATGATTTGAATTTAAAACTTAAAGAAAGTGCGAGAAACATTTCAATTCTTGAAGATAGTATCAAAATTGATATGAAGAATTTCACTATTACATATCAACCAGGAAATACAAAAATTGCCGGTATATATTTGGTTACTGAATCAAATGGTAATCTTCAAAATAAATTGGTTGAAATCATGAAAAGAAATCCCGGTAAAACCACTTACGAAACTGGTGAGGTTAATGGTGTACAATGGGCTATAATAATATAATGAAAAATCTTAGGACCGAGTAGTTGTTGCTTGGGTTCGGGGACGGGAATTCGCTACTCTCGTCCTTTTTTTATTTACTTTTAAAATGACTTATTATCGCTTCTCGTCTTTCTTCAGGTAATTGATATAATCTACCATAATCAAAACCGATATCACTAAAAGTAACATTTGGAAAAGTGGTAGATAAAAAATTATCAATTTCTTCCAAACTATGTTCTTCATACATATCTAAAATATCGTTTGAAAAACCACAGTTAAATACTCGAAAATCATTAATTTTTGAATTGTGGAATAAGGAATCAAAATCAAAATCTTTACAATTTGCAACATATAAAGTTTGAATGTTGAGACCTCTCTTAATTTTTGAGAAATTATCACAATCCATTATCATCAAATATCTGTTGCAAAGAAAATTTTTACCTATGTGGGTAAAATTTGGGCATTTTTTTATTGTGATTGATGCAGCTGAAATTATATTATCACCAATGTATTTGAATTCATTACATTCTTGAATAGTTGGGTGAGAATATTCTGATAAATATGAATCTCCTTCTATATGACTAGGACATTTGTCGATTTCTGTTACAATTCTTCCTCTAACCGTATTATCGATTTTTGAGATGGCTCTTACTCCGTCTAAATCCATCTCTTTAGTTATATTTCTTGATGGTATGTATTTTGAATTATAAACATCAAAAAAATGTACACCTTCGTTATCTAAATAATTAAAGAAATACGCATCTTCACCATCAATTTTTCTAAAGTAATAGACGAATCTTGAAGTATCTTTTCCATATTTATTTAATCGCTCATCAAATTTTTTTTCATAATTGTCAAGTAAATCAAATAAATCATAACCAGTAAACATACTAGTCATACCTCTTAATGAATATGAAATTTTAAAAATATCATACCCATCTATGTTATGATAATAAATCATATACGGGTTATCTGAAAACAAATTTAAATTTTGATATATTTTACTAAAGGTATAATGCATTATAATAAAGGTTTTTTATAAATATTTATGAATATGAGAATTATTGTAACTGAGGACCAATTTAATAAATTGGAGGGAGAATTAAAAGAAAGAAGTAGGAGTTTTGCATTTACAAGGAAAAAAAGATTATTTCCTAAATCTGCATTGATGTCTAATCCATTAAGATTTAAGAAATATGATAAAGAAATTAAAGATATTGAGTAATATTTATATACATGGCAAAGAAAGTTACAATTACTGAAGAACAGTACAGAAAATTAAAGAAATTGGTCAGTGAGAAATTTGATTCTCACATTTATGACTTAATTCTTGACAAATATAATGAAGTTGGTCTTGATGGTATGACCGATGATGAAGTTGCATACTTAAAAAGTGGTGGAGAAACAGAAATTCCTGTTTCAATGAGAAGTCCCGAACCAGAAAGAGTTGATATAGACAAATTAATATCAGGTAATAGTGAAGATGGTGATTTAATGGATGCAGGTGTGGATATTGAACGTTTAATTGACTCAATTGGTGAATTATACGACTCTCAAAACGGTAAATTAACCCATAATCCAAATATTACGGACTTTTTTTTAATTCGATTCCCATATTCTGATGAATTATACAATCATTTGTTGGAATTGTTTGGTGGACAAGAAAGAATTAAAGATGATTTAGGTTTTTACATAAAAATGGCCGCAGATGATAAAAAAACGAAGATTGGTATAGGGATTCCAATGAGATATTACGGACAAATATTTAAATAATGAAGTTTTTAGACATATTAAACGAGCAAAAATCAAAATCATCGTTCGAAGAGTTCGCCGAAAAGAGATTAGGTGGTGCAACAAAGATAAGTAATAACGCAAAAGAGAAAGGTGGACCTGCAATGTTGACACATTATCACTTTGTGGTTAAATTACCATACTATAAAGAGGCATCTGAGGGTAAATTTGACTTAGAAAAGTCAAAAAAAGAGTATAAAGAGTTGTTAGACCAATTATGTGAGGTTGGCGATAACATGAAACAAGTCGAATTTCAAAAATTGGTAGGTAAAATTGAGGTAATAGGTGAATTAATCATAAAAAATAGATGAAAATAGTAATAACAGAGAGTCAATACAGTAAATTAATCAATGAAGAGGCCGAAGGGATTGATTCTTTTGTTGATGAAATCATTTTTCATCATCCTCAAGTAGAACAGTACAAGGATTTTTTAAAAGATAGTATAGAAAAGTCGGGTTGTAACCGTATTTTTTTCGATAATATACGAAGTTTGGGTTTATCATTACATGATAAGGTGGTAATGAGTAGAAAATTGTTAGAAAGTCTACCGGAATTAATATTTGGAATATTTCATGAGATTGCACATCAATATCAATACAAAAAATACGGAAAAGAGTTAATTTATGACATGTATATTGGTGAATTGGAGATGGAAGGAGCCATAAAATTCATGAAATACCTTGAAAACACAGCAGACCAATTTGGGATGAGAAAAGCAAGAGAATTTGCTAAAATGGGACTTGATTATGGTGATGAACCTATTAGAACTAAAGGTGGATATGACCATTACACTGATAAAATGTTTGAAAGTTACATAAATATGTTAACCACAACTATTAAAAAAAGTGGGACAACTGACCCTGATAAGATTAGTGAATATATTTATAATATGATTAAAGTGAAATTATAAAGTATTTATATAAAAAAAAGAAACATGTCAAAGAAAATTAAAATTACCGAAGCACAATTACACATGTTAGTGGAAAGACGTCACACTTACGAAGTAAAAGAAGAAGATGATGATGAAATTGGTTTAACCCAATTTGATGATGAAGAAGAAAATGATATTGAGGTTCATGAACCTGAAGAGGTTAATGAGTCAATCGAAAAAATAAAATTAAATTTCAAAAGATTTTTATAAAATAAAAACCCCTCAAACGAGGGGTTTTTTATTACATGTGTTTCTTTAGCTTGTTACTATATCCCTTTGATTTAGAATAGTTTCTCGACAAATAACTCAAATAAGTTGTTTTGTTCTTTTTATACTTGTCAGGAATTTTATCTTGCCAAAGTTTGTAATCCAATACGGAACCTTCCCAATTTCTGTAAACAGCATAGTAATTCTTCTTACCAATTGCAGTTGTACTTCTTGATTTTGGAAGTCTCATTCCAAACAGATTTTTGTTTTGTTTGAAAAGTTTGGATTTTAGTTGTCCGGTCTCTAAAAGAGCTTGAGCCAGGACGATTTCAGGAAATTCAATACCCGCTTCGACAATCTTATTGTACAGGGTATTTTTGTTGATTTCACCAATTTTGCTCTGAATGGTGTCTTTTTTCAGTGATGAGTCTTTCGTTTGAGAGAATGAGTCATATGAAAAAAGAACAATCGCGATTGCTAAAATTGTTTTCTTCATATCACAAATATATGTATGAATTAATAAATATCCAAGAAACCTTTAAAAACATTTGAAACTTCGTTATAATTATTATAAACCTTGTGGTTGAATCGGAAGTGTCCATGTGGCATTTGAGTTGGAATTGATACCAACGAATTCGGGTTCAAATACATAAAAAAAATAAGGAAAATGAAAAGAAGAATTTCAATTAACAGTGGCTGTACTGTGCCACAGTCTTTTATTACCAAAGGTAAACAAAGATTAAAACAATACAGAAATTCCGTTTATCTAAACAACGGTGACGAATTCGAAATCGAATTATTTAATCCAAAGCAATTTAAGGTATTAGCTAAAATCAGTCTGAATGGGAAGTCAATTGGTAGTGGTATCATTCTACGTCCCGGTGAACGTGTCTTTTTGGAAAGATATTTGGATGATGCCAAGAAATTTAAATTCGATACATACTTTGTAAGTGATAGTGGTGAAACTGCTAAAGCCATTGAGAATAATGGTAATGTGGTAATCGAATATTATGATGAATATATTCGACCAATACATACTAATGGTACATCGACAGTTACAATCTACCCTAATACATTAACTTGGACAAATGATAATTATCGAAGTCCATTTACTTACACAACAAATGCAACACCATTAAATAACAACTTTTTTAGTACTAATTCTTTAACTAGCGGTACAGTTAACTTATCAAATAGTACATTAACATCCTCAACTAATTTACCATTTCAAAAGGATTATTTTATTCCAAGTACAAATGATAAAGTAGAAACCGGTAGAGTTGAGAAAGGTTCTAACTCTGACCAATCTTTCGAATATGATAGTACAACATTCAACACGTATTCATCTAATAAAGATTCGTGGAAACTTTTGCCACAATCGACGAAAATGATTACATGTGAGGATTTAGTTGTCTACTGTACTGAATGTGGTTCAAAACGAAAGAAAGACACGTTTAAATTCTGTCCACACTGTGGAACTAAGTTCTAAATAACAATTAATCACAAGGTTTTAAAAAAAGAGGTACTAAAACGGTACCTCTTTGTATTTATATAATATAATAAACCAATAAAACAAACACAATTATGTTATTAAAATTAGGTTCAGAGGGTGATGATGTGAGAAAACTACAAACCAAATTGGGTGTTGACCCTGTGGGTAAGTTTGGTCCCAAAACAGATGCGGCGGTTAAAGCTTGGCAATCAGCAAATGGATTGACGGCTGACGGTATCGTTGGACCCGCTACTTGGGCAAAACTATTTGGTGAGGGTGTGACATCAGCGCCGACAGTGATTACGGAACCGGCACCGGTAGCTTCCGTTGGTGGTCTTAAATTAGAGAAGTTAAGGGGACATATACCAGATAAGGTAATTTCTATGATTCCTGACACTGCTGCAAAATTTTCAATTAATACACCATTAAGATTAGCTCATTTCTTGGCACAGTGTGGTCATGAGTCCGGTGGATTTAAGGCAACACAAGAAAATTTAAATTATTCGGCAAAAGGTTTGATGGGGATTTTTAAAAAATATTTCCCAACACAAGCATTAGCTGAACAATATCAAAGAAAACCTGAAGCTATTGCCAGTAGAGTATATGGAGGTAGAATGGGTAATGGAGGTGAGTCTACTAAAGAAGGTTATAAATTCCGTGGACGTGGATATATCCAATTGACCGGTAAAGAAAACTATACGGCATTTGGTAAATCAATCAATGAGGATATATGTTCAAATCCTGATAAGGTTTCATCTGATTATGCATTGTTATCAGCTGCTTGGTTCTTTAATAAGAATGGTTTACACAAAATGGCCGATGAAGGTGCGAGTGATGCGGTAGTAACTAAAATCACAAAAAGAGTAAATGGTGGTACTATTGGATTGGCTGATAGAATAAAACATTTTAAAGAATATTATAATTTACTTAAATAAAAAAAGGGAGTTTAAACTCCCTTTTTTATTTCACCGATATCGGTTTGTTGTGGTAAATCTACTGATGTAGTGTCATTTTCGAAATTTTGACTTATTTCTTTCCATTTCTTCTCACTCATTATATAAGCTTTCTTTCTATCTTCACCTATAAAGTCGTCATCATGTAATGTATAGAATTTTGCACCATTATCTCCCGTATATTCAAAAGCCCAAAAGAAACGATTATTCTCATCGTCATCTATGTCAATTCTATTTCCTTTAGTAAAATAAGGTCCATAATCGATTCCATCTTTTTGTAAGAAATCACATCCTTTGATGCTGAATATACCGTATTTTTTTGTTTTTATGCTTTGGTACAAGATGGTGTTTGGATTTTTAAAACCTCTTGTTGAAAGAATAAATTCACCTTTCATAAAATTACTAACCATACCAATAATACCTGATGATTGTCCAATTGCTTTTAACCTTTCATCTAATTTTCTTTTCCAGTTTTCTGATTTTATGATGGCTTTGAAAAATTCAAAAGTGCTACATCTTTGTAATGTATTGTGTGATTGGAATCCATTGATATATTCTTGTTTTAAATCGTCAACCATTGAATCCCATGACCTTGGTTGTGATAAAGGTCTTCCAGCAGTAATAAACGCTTGTTTATCATTTCTTGTTTGAATTGAAAAATCGTATTGTGAATTTTCATTTTCATTAATAAGGTCCAAAATAGTTGTTTCTTCAATATCCAATTCAACTTCAGGCTTATATTCTTTATAAACAAACACATCTTTATGAGGTGCAATTTTGGGATAAATTTTAACTATTTGTTCCCAAGTTGCCCATTGTTCTTGAGGACTATTATATAAGTTACATATTTTAAATCGACCATTAGGTGTTCCCATTATTGTGGAAATGTGGTAATTAACATCAGGGCTGGAAGTAACAACATCCGTTTCGTCCGATGTAAGTGCATCTCTACTTTCATCAATTACAAAATAAAAATAGTTTGAACTTCTATATGATGAATACATATTACCAATTCCACCTATAATTGCTCTACCGTTGTAATTAACAATTTGTTGTTCACCTCTTGCTTCAATACACCAAGGTGTTGCTGAAGTTGGTCTCTTATTATTTTCGATATTATAAATTAATTTTTGTCTAAGTATTTCTTGATAATAGTAACCATATCTTTGGGCTTCAGTCTTTGATTTGATTTCATATACTCTTAAATCACCTTCATCAATTACTTTATTTTCATTACCTTCCCAAAATCCTTTTGATGTTTCAATTTTTTCAACTGTTGGTTTTGCACCGTCAGTTCTAAAAATTCTTTTAAGTCTCGTCACATCATCTTCAACTTCTTGACCATCAAGTTCAATTTTAAAATTAACAAATTCATGTAAAAAGTCTAAAAGACTTTTAAAATCAATTTTACTTATACCTTTTAAATCTTCAATTGTATACTTCTGAGTATTAAATCTTCCATCGTGTCTTTTCAAGAAATTTGCAACCGCTGGTTGTGATGGGTTAATTTTTGGAAGAATTTGTCTAATTTCTAAATAGATTACTAACGCTTGTTCATCGGATAATTCAGGTATTGTTTGTCTCCATAATCTTGTTAACGCAGCTAATTGGTCTCTTTGACCTCTTGTTAATTGGGGTGTATCTTCATCAGCCTCCAAAATGATTTTTTGTATTAAATCTTTAATATCCATAATTTATAAATATTAAATAAATATCTTTTCCTATTGATAAAATCAAGGATTTATTTATATTTGATATATATCATTATGTCTCAAGAATTACTTTTAAAGATAGGTTATTATTCAATTTATGAAATAAAAACACCAAAAGGTGTCAAATATCAAGTTGATAGTGGTAAGACTATTTTCATTGAACGATTTAAAAAATACGTTGTAAATCCATATAGGGATGTAAAAGAGTTTAGAACATTAGATAAGGCCAAAGATTATGTGAATTTGAAATTGGTGAAAAAATCACAAGAAAAAAAGAAAAAAATTGATAAGTTACCTAAATCCCTTTATTTGGTTTTAATAAAGGAAGAGAGTTCGAATAGAACATTTGTGAAGGTAGGTATAACTTCAAAAAGATTTATCATGAGGAGATTCAGTAAAGCTTACGGATATGAGGGTTATATAGTTGAGAGTATACTAAGAAGAATTGATACACCAGATGCCGAAAAGATTGAATCACAAATTAAAGATAAACTAAATAAAAAAAGGTCCGTAAAAAAATACAGACCTCTCTTAGAATCGTTTTCCGGTTATTCGGAATGTTATAGTATGTTGTGTTTGGAAGAAATTATCAATGTTTTTGATACATTAACAAAAAATTGTTGATTACCAACCAAGTCCAAAATATAACTTACCTTCATTTGCATATATTTCGGCTTCTTCTTGTCCCATACCGGACATTAAAATTTTACCGGGTTCTGCAATTTCAATTATTGTTTGTGGGGTAATAATTACTGACCTTTTACTTGCCTCTTCAGTTGAAATATATTTACCATTTAAAAATACTTCTCCATAAGTTTGAAGAACTTTAAATTTAGCAGAAGGATTTAGATATATCTGTTTAAGTTCTTTAACCGTTCCACCAAAATGTAACATACTTGGTGTTAATGTTTTTAAATAACCTTTAATTTTTGGTCTAGCCGGCATATCTAAAGGTTGCTCACTGACAATTTTATCGATTACTCTTTTAATTTGTTCTTCAGTTACTATGTATTTTTTCATTATATTCTTTTTGTTTTTGTTTTTCTAATTATTTCTTGTTCATCTTTGGTGAGAAAATTAACTGTTGTTTGAAGTTCAGCAACTTTTGCTGTTAAATCAATTATCATTTTTCTCATTTCATCTTTTTCCTTTGATGATTGTTCTAAAAGGGCCTCTAATTTCGCAATTCTGTCTTTACAATCGTGACGAATAAAATCCTCATCTTTTTCTTTGTGCATTGCTCTTCTTTCATAATATCTCCATGCCCCTGCAGAACCCATAACGGTAAGTGCAGTAATTAATACAGTATAAAGATTTTCCATATGAATATAAATATATTTGTATTGTTAAATATTTTAAATATATTTGTTTTATGAGTTTAATTATTAATTTTTTTGGTGGTCCGGGTATTGGTAAGTCCACACAATCTGCTGGTTTGTTTACCGAAATGAAGAAACATCACATGGATGTTGAATTAACATTTGAATTTCCCAAGATAGTGGCGTGGGAAGAAAATTTCTCAGCAATCAAAGACCAATTTTATATAACGGCAAATCAACATCGTAATATTAGTCGTTTATATGGTAAAGTAAAATATATTATAGTTGACTCACCAATCATATTAGGTTTAATTTACAAAGACCGTTATAATAAAACACCAGAATATCCGGCAACGTTTTATGGTGATACATATGACGCATTTATTTTGGATTTGTTTAAAAAATATAATAGCCTCAATATATTTTTAAAACGGAATGATTCAACTTTTGACCAAAATGGTAGATTCCAAGATTTAAAAGAATCGAAAGAAATAGATTGGGAAATTAAACATAAATTGAACACAAGTCATATCGAATATGTGGAATTTGATGTGAATCAAAATACGTCTTTGGATATATTTAATTATATATCTAAAAACAATTTATGAAAAAACTATTAATGTTTATACTACTTGGTATTATACCGATTAGTATTTTTGCACAAGACGTAGTGGTCTTAAAACACTCAAATTACACTTCACATTTTAGTAAATCAAAACGCTACCCTGTTTTAGTTGAGTGGACAACCACTAAAGCCATGGTTGGGTGTCCAACACCATTAAAACGTAAAGACAATTTTAAACCAGACCCGTTATTACCAGTTGAAACAAACATTGGTCCTGACTACGTAAAAAGTGGTTATGATAGAGGACACGTAATGCCGGCAGCTGACAATCTTTGTCAAACTCCACAGATTCAAGATGAATGTTTTTATTTCTCTAACATGGTTCCCCAAACACATAGACTTAATGCAGGTGATTGGAAATCATTAGAAACGGCAACAAGAGATTGGGCATTATTGGGTGATGTAAAAGTATGGTCAGGAAGTATCGGTGAAACTAAAAAAATTGGTTCGGTTTCTGTACCTGAAAAATGTTGGAAGGTTGTGTTAATTAAAGGTTCAAATAAAATGATGGCTTTTTTATTTAACAACGATTTATCTAACCCGGATGGTTTTCAAAACAATGAAGTACCGGTTAAACAGATTGAGTCATTGACGGGTTTCACATTTAAGTAATGGTTACTGTTGTCTCTATCCTGACAATGTTCTTTACTATTCTTGTATTAGGTGTTATATTAATGTTTAAACTGTTTGATGGTGATGATGATTAATTATAACGAAAATATATACCCCTACAATGACAAATTATACTTTGGATATAGAAGGGTTAGAGATAACCAAATTACATTAGAACAAGCCAAAGAATTAAAGGATTATTGGGGATGTGATATGGTACTAAAAACCCCACAATATGGTGGGGTTTATTTATTTCTTAATGAAATACAGGACGTTGAATTTGAGGAAATCAAATAGTATCTTTTTTATTCTCTTTTCTTGTTCTTCTTACCGGTTTAGTTACCTCGTTAATTGATTCGTAGTTGTTAAAAATATCTTTAAGGATTGCCGCGAATTCGTAATTCTCATTTTTTTCATTAAGTTTTATTAAAACATTAATTAAACTTTTAAATTCCTCATCGGTAAGATTGGCTTTGTTTTTTGTTGAATTCTTCATGAGTTTGAAAACGACATAAAGAACATTCATTTTTTTATCTTGTGCCAATATAAAATAATTTTCAACATTAACACTTGTAGTTATTGTTTCAGTTATGGTTTCCAAGAATGATATGAATGATGGACTGTTAATATTGATTCTCATGTTAATTTCGTTTTCTATAAATACCGTTAATAAAAAAAATGGGGTTTATTTTCCCCATTTTCCTCGACTAACAATTTGTGCTATGATTCCGTAGACAGATAAATCTTGATAACTGTCTTGGATACTTTCTCCAACTGTATCATCGTGTCCAAGTAAAACAAGTTGTTTGAGTCTTTGAATTTTATCATTCATTCTAAACCATAGACCGGTTTGTGATAACTTTATTTCTTCAGGTTTCTCACATCGTGTACCGACTGAAATATTATCGGGACCATAGTTTAGTTGTTTTTTACAGAACAAAGTATATTGTTCATTCAATATTTTTTTAAATTCTGCTGTTGTTTCAGGATATAATTCCTCACATTGTTTTACGGGGCTTTTAGTTTCTTCGGACATATTTTTATGTTTTTTAATAATATAAACAAAAATTCACACTTTAACAAATATTTATATAAAAAATGTAATACAATGGCATCTAAAGCATATCAACAAATGAAAGCGGATGGTGAAGTAGCAAAAACTGACCAACCAAAACATAAACAATTAATTAAAATGTTAACATTTAGAGTGGTACCAGCATATTTCGAAGAAATTGAAAAAGTTGCTGACCACAAAAAATTAACAGTTTCTAAATTGATTAGAACTTACATCAAAGAAGGAATGAAAAGAGATGGTGAACTTTCTAGTCAAGAAGAGAAAGAATTCGACATCTAATTACTTTGTAAATCTTTTCAGACTGTTCTGAGTAATAAAGTTATATTTAACCTTACCGATAAACTCCGGTAAGGTTTTTTTATTGGTATAACTCATTGCCGATTTAAGATAATCTTCAAAGTTTTCCACCCATTTACTTAAAGTATATTCTACTCTATGTTCTCTAACTACACCTTCAGATGTTGTTAACTTCTCCTTACCCCAATCACGTTGAACTTCTTTAGTGCTCATACCTCTAAACACTTTTTTAAGACGGATACCTGATTCTAACATTTGTTTGGCTTCGTCACTATATTGGTCTATAGTTTCCCAACCACCCATTTGGTGATGAATCATTTTTTCTGTCTCACCAGCACTTTCTAATGCTTTGTTGAATATAGAACCCAACATAACATAATCAGCACCTAAGGCTAAAGCTTTAATGACGTCAGAATATTTTTGAAATCCACCATCGGCGACAATTTTTGTTTCGTATGGCATACAATTACCCATATAATGTTTTTTATTTTTTATATCACTACACTCTTCAATTAATGAAGCCATGGGATAACCAACACCAGTTTGTTGTGTGGTTAAACAACCGGCACCATTACCAATACCGATTCTAACATAATCAACATTAATTGACGCAAATCTGTAATATGTTTCCGGATTAGCTACGTTACCAACCATTAATACCAAGTCATCATCATATCTTATTTTTGCGGATTTTGCAAATTCATAAACATTTTCCATATGACCATTTGCAACATCAATTAATGCAAACATTTTTTTATACTTACGTTCAGGTGTTCTATCCAAGAAGATTCTTTCAAAGTCTGTTAAACTATAAGAAAGGAATTCAGTACTTGAAACATAATCATAATCCGGTTTACTTATTCTTGGTAACACAACCCTAATACCTAAATCATCAAATAGACGTTTGTTATCTTGACTAACAACAGTATCCATTGGTGCGGTCATGAGTGGTAAATAATCGCGGTAACGTGCATTAATTTGACTACGGCTTTCAATATGGGTTAGATTTGCCGGCTGAATTAGAATATCATCGAAATCAAAAAGTTGGTTTTTCATATTGTTTTGACATGTTAATATGACAAATATAATGTTAATTTTTAATAAAAAAAAATTGTACTATAATTTACAATAATATTGATTTAAGGTATATTATACAAAAAACATAAAATGAGAAACGAAAAAATTTTTATCCAAATCGCCTCTTATAGAGACCCTCAATTAGTACCAACAATTAAAGACTGTATTCAAAACGCAAAAAATCCTGAAAACTTGGTATTTTCAATTGCGTGGCAACATTCAAATGAAGATGAATGGGATAATTTAGATGAATTCAAAAATGATTCAAGATTCAAAATTTTGGATATTGATTATAAAGATAGTCAAGGTGCTTGTTGGGCACGTAACCAATTACAACAACAATATGACGGTGAAGGATATACACTTCAATTAGATTCACATCACAGATTTATTGAAAATTGGGACGTTGAATTAATTGGTATGATTAAACAACTTCAAGATAAAGGTCATAAAAAACCTTTACTGACAGGATACGTTTCATCATTTGACCCTGATAATGAACCATTAGGTAGAATAAAAGAACCTTGGAAGATGAATTTCGACAGATTCATTCCTGAAGGTGCTGTGTTCTTTTTACCTGCAACTATTGATGATTTTAGAGAAAGGACAGAACCAGTACCTGCAAGATTTTATTCTGCACACTTTTGTTTTACATTAGGGGAGTTTAGTGTTGAAGTTCAACACGACCCTGAATATTATTTTCACGGAGAAGAAATTTCAATTGCGGTAAGAGCTTATACACATGGTTATGATTTATTCCATCCACATAAAATAGTGGTATGGCATGAATATACTCGTAAGGGTAGAAAGAAACAATGGGATGATGACCCTGTTTGGGTAACAAGAAATAACAATTGTCATAAACGTAACCGTAAATTATTTGGAATGGATGGTGAAGTAAAAGATATTGATTTTGGTGTTTATGATTTTGGTAACGAAAGAACTTTGGAGGATTATGAAAGATATGCCGGATTATCTTTTAAAAAGAGAGCGGTGCAGAAATATACATTAGATAATAATTTAGCACCAAATCCACCTTTATATGGGGAAGAATTTGAAAATTCATTCTTAAGTATTTTTAAACATTGTATTGATATTGGATTCCATCAAGTACCTCATAATGATTATACATTTTGGGCGGTGGCGTTTGAAGATGAGAATGGTGTGGAACTTTATAGAAAAGATGCCGACACACATGAAATCAATAGTATGAAAAATGACCCTGATGGTTATTGTAAAGTTTGGAGAGAATTTCAAACAGATAAAAAACCACATAAATGGATAATTTGGCCACATTCGGAAAGTGCCGGTTGGTGTGAAAGAATGGAGGGTATAATTTAATTATGAGAAAAGTTATTGTTCATAATCCCTGTAATGAAAGAACAAGATATTACAGGGAGTACAATTATTTTTGGGATGAGTTAACAAATGAACTCAAAAAAAAATATGAGGTAACTGAAAACAGATATTTTGAGTTTGCTGATTCACAAAGATTTAAAGTTGATTTGGTAAAAGGAATTGCCAAAGATGACTTTTTATTACTTGAGTGTGAATATGTAATTGAATTTGAAGATACTGGTGAATTTTACATTATGTCCGTTTCTGATAGCATGACACATGCAATTCTAAATGAACAGAAAAATCCGTATTTAAAAAAAGTATTAGTTTCACAATTTCATATAGATACGATTAGAGGTAATGTGGAAGATAGTTATAAATTCAAATACAAACCAT
>JACCDJ011514777.1_pt1 | contig 25833 bp, 20 predicted proteins | sample 7444481 | NCBI WGS metagenome assembly JACCDJ01 (sample SAMN15323435, study PRJNA562643) | freshwater metagenome | isolation source: river surface water | place: USA:Blue River Watershed | collected 2017-08-15 | reverse complement strand
TGTTTGAGCAAGCGCTTCCAAAATCAAAACGCCAGGCATAACTGGAAACTCGGGAAAGTGGCCAGTGAAATGTGGCTCATTCATCGTTACATTCTTTAGAGCCTTAACACGCTGACCAGCTTCTAATTCAAGAACACGATCAACTAATAAAAAAGGATAGCGATGCGGAAGCATCTTCAAAATTTGGTTGATATCAAAATTTACTAATTCAGTCATGGAATTTCCTTTTTTCCTTTTTACTTCTTCGTGTCCGTCAATAATTTAATTTGTTTCTCTAAATCTTTTACCTTCTGGCGCATTTTATCCAAGCCCCGCAAAATTGCAGCATTCTTTTCCCAATCAGAATGAGGCAACATAGGAAAAATACTAGTAAAGTGCTGACCTGATTTTTCAATCGATCTAATAATAGTTGTGCCACCAGAAATGGTTGTTTGATCTGCTATTTTGAGATGTCCAGAAAAACTAGTTGAGCCGCCGATCATGCACATTTTGCCGATGGTCGTACTACCTGCAACCGCGGTATTTCCAGCTATCACCGTTAATGCACCGACATGAACATTGTGGGCAATTTGAACAAGGTTATCAATCTTGCAACCGTTTTCAATAACCGTATTTGCCATAGCGCCACGATCAATCGAAGTATTCGACCCAATCTCAACATCATCACCAATGATCACATTACCAACTTTCGGCACCTTAACCCATTCACCGGCAGCTAGGTCTGGAGCAAAACCAAAGCCATCAGAACCAATGACAGTACCGCTATGAATGATATTGCGCTGCCCCAAAGAGCAACCGTGATAAACCGTGACATTGGCATAAATCTTAGAATCATCACCAATCGAAGCGTCTTGCCCAAGATGAACATGGGACAAAAGAACAACCCGCTCACCCACCTTAGCACCCTTTGACACATGACAAAATGGGCCGATATGAGCACTAGAAGCAACAAGAGCACCCTCTTCGATAACGGCTGATGGATGAATGCCAGCCTTAAAATTTTGGGCATTAACTTTGGCAAACTCTTGCGAAATTCTTGCGAACAGAGCGTAAGGGTTTTTAGTAATTAGATAAGCTCTATTTTTAGAAGCCTGTTCTTGATTACTTAAATATTCAAAATCAGAATCCGAAACAATTAAGCCTGCAGCATCACTCGAGAGAGCTTCGTTTCTATAAAGTGGATTTGCTAGAAAAGCTAATTTTGATGAATCTGCTTCAGAAAGCGGGGCAAATCCATCAACTGATATAGAACCACTACCCACTAAGCGAGCTGAAAATCTTTCAGCTAACTCTGCAATAGTAGGCATGTGTATTCCTGGTAACTTATTTGATAATAATTAACGTGAGCCGTTAAGCGCTTTAATCACATCATCAGTGACATCAATGCGAGGATTAACATAAGCTGCCTCTTGTACGATCAAGTCAAGCTTGCGTTGCTCAGCGACTGTCTTCAATGCCTGATTCGCCTTTTGAGCAATCTTAGAACGTTCCTCAAAACTACGCTGGTTAACGTCTTCAGTAAACTCACGTTGTTTGCGCTGTAATTCGCGATCTGCATCAGCTAGTTCACGTTGCTTTCGAACGCGATCTGTATCTGACATCACAGCAGCTTCTCTATCTAACTTTTCAGCAGCAGCTTTGATCTTTTGTGCATCATCGCGCAAATCTTTTTCACGCTTAGCAAAATCACTTTGAAGTTTGGCTTGGCTTGCCTTAGCCATATTGGATTCTTTGAAAATTCTCTCAGAATTAACAACACCAATTTTTCCGCTAAAGTCTTTTTCATCAGCAGCAACTGCAGAACCAATAATACCAACAGACAACAATGCGGCTATTAAGCCTTTGTTTAAATGATTAACAACTAAGTAGTTCATACATATACCTTTAATAAATTAGAACGCCGTACCAATTTGGAATTGGAAACGCTGTAAACGGTCATCTGGTTTGCTGCTGATAGGCATACCATAGCTAAATTTTAACGGACCCAATGGTGAGATCCAAGAAAGACCAAAACCGTAGGATTTTTTGAGTTCAGATGGATTAATTGTGCTATCAAAAACATTACCCGCATCGAAGAAGCCGAAAAGTCTTAGAGTCTTATCGACACCTGAACCAGGGATTGGGAATGTGTATTCAGCATTCATGATTAACTTAGATGAACCGCCAGTTGGGCTGTATAAACCTGTATTTGAGTTCAGAGTCTGTGGTCCAAGTGAACCTGGCTCATAACCCCTGACAGAGCCAATACCACCGACGTAGTAGTTCTTGGTAATTGGGAAGGCCTTACCGTTGTAGGTGTCACCATAACCAATCTCACCGTTAAGGGAGATCACATTACCTTTTAATAGAGGGTAGAAATACTGGTGTTGGTAGTAACCACGGTAATATTGAAGATCACCAAGTGCAGTACCCAACTCCAGACTAACCTGTTGGTACACGCCACGTGATGGCACCAATGCACTATCACGACCATCACGCGACCAACCTACAGTTAATGGAATATTGAGTGTGTTGTCCCCGTACTCATTCTTGTAGTTTAAATAAGCTTGAGGTGTGTTAATGCTCGTCGTCATCTTTAACTGCTCAGCACCAATACCAAAGAAAACACGATCGATTTCAGAGTAAGGAACGCCTAGCTTAAAGCTACCACCAGTAGTTTGAATTTTGTACTCTGTATCACCTGTGTAATACAAAGGCATATTCGAGCGCGTATACAACTCAGTGAATCGGCTGATACCGTCTTCTGTGAAGTATGGATCGTAGTTAGAAAGAGCAATCGTACGATTAGTTTTACCAGTATTAACGTTTAAACCAATGCTCGTACCCGTACCAAAAGCATTCTCTTGCGAAATACCCGCACTCAAAATCAATTTGTCAGTAGAAGAAAAACCTGCGCCGAGGCTCAATGATCCAGTTGGCTTTTCAGCCACTTTTAAATTGACGTCAATTTGATCAGTCGTGTTCGGCACTTCTTCATTTGAAATATCAACTTCTGTGAAGTAACCAGTTCTGTTCACACGATCTTTTGATAACTTCAGTTTTTCACTGTCATACCAAGAACTTTCAAGCTGACGAATTTCACGACGAATAACTTCGTCACGAGTTTTCACGTTACCAAGAACGTTCACCTTGCGAACATAGGTGCGCTTACCCGGATCAACGGTCAGCGTTAGATCCACCAACTGTTTCTCTCTATTCAAGTTATTGGTTGGCGTTGTTGAAGCAAACGCGTAACCATAAGCGCCCAATTTGTCAGCAATTGCAGTTGTTGATGCTGTCAACTTGCTTGATGAGAATGTTTCACCAGGTTTGATTTGAAGGAGCTTGTTTAATTCCTCTTCTTTACCGAGCAATTCACCAGCCAATTTAATGCTGGATACCTTGTACTGAACACCTTCTCTGATATTAATACTGAGATACATTTCAGTCTTATCAGATGAAATCGATACTTGAGTGGATTCGATGACAAACTCTAAGTAGCCACGGCTCAGATAGAAAGAGCGAATAGCCTCAAGGTCAGCAACCAATTTCTGTTTAGAGTAGAGATTATTTTTGGTATACCAAGACAACCAGTTACCTGGTGAAAGTTGCATTTCATCCCGAAGATCACCCTCTTTGAAGGCTTTTGCTCCGTTGATATTAATCTGCTTGATTTTTGAAACTTCACCCTCTTCAACGTTAAAGAGAATCGCTACTCTGTTTCGATCTACGGGAGTTACAGTTGTTTTGATATCAGCACCGTAAAAACCACGGGATATGTACTGCTTCTTCAGTTCTTGCTCAGCTTTATCAATAATCGACTTATCGTAGTAACGGCCATCAGTGATACCAGCTGCTTTTAATGATTTTTTCAAACCATCTTTATCAAATTCTTTAAGTCCTGTGAAGTCTACCAACGAGATCGCTGGGCGCTCTTCTACCGAGATAACTAAGACTTGGTTTTCTGATTCAACTTTGACGTCTTTGAAAAAGCCCGTGTTATAGAGTGCACGAATAGCATCAGCACCTTTGTCATCTGTGAAAGTCTCACCAACACGAACAGGCAAATAACTAAAAACTGTGCCTGGCTCAACTCGTTGCAAACCTTCTACACGAATATCCTTGACCACAAATGGGTCTGCAGCCAAAGCGTGGCCGGATATCAAACTAGCTGCAATAGCAGCCAAAGGAGTTAGTATTAATTTTTTACTTGGTTTCAACGTAAAAACAATCTAGAAATATCATTAAACAAAGCCAGCACCGTCAACAGCATTAGGCCGGCCACTCCAATTCTTTGTAGTACATTTTGCCAGGACTCAGGAAGCCTTTTTCCTGTGATTAACTCCCATACATCATACAGTAGCTGACCACCGTCTAGCATGGGGAAAGGTAGCAAATTAAGAATCCCTAAACTGATGCTAATGAGGGCTAAAAAGCCCAAATAAGACTGCCAGCCAACCTGGGCTGATTTACCGGCCATATCAGCAATACTCAAAGGGCCACCTAGCTGCTTCATAGACGACTCCCCTGTAAGGATGCCCGCAAGCATTCGAACAGATACAACCGTAATATCCCATACTCTTTCTGAGGCGGTAAAAATTGACTGAATGGGGTTTAAACGGAGTTCAAACCACTCAATCGGCTCTGAAGTATCTGGTTTTAAGCCCAATTGAGAAATTGGATCAGCGTTAGGAGATAGTTTCGGAAGTTTTTCTTTATTAAAAACAATAAGTTGCGGCTTCCTCTGGGCATCCAGAACTTCTAAGGAAAAGCTTTTTTGCGCCGTTAAAGCATCCATTAAACGCCAACGAAGTTGATTCCAGCTCGCGATTGGTCTAAATGACTGCTCTCCTTCTGATTTCCAGCCAGTGATATGGTCACCTGCATAAATACCCACCTCATAGGCCAAAGTGTCCTTTGCAGGTTCCACCATCTTTGCAGGTAACTGAGGAACGCCTGAGCTAAACAAAACTGTCAAAAATAGAATAGCTAATAAGAAATTAGCGATGGGTCCTGCTGCAACAATCAAAGAACGTTGCCATAACTTTTTAGATTTAAAGGACTCGTCATCCATTTTGACGTAGCCACCCAGAGGGATACTGCTAATTGCCCACTCTGTAGAGTTGACATCTTTTTGATACTTCCAAATCGACCCACCAAAACCGACCGAGAACTTAAGAACTTTAACGCCGCAAAATTTAGCGGCTGAGTAATGTCCCAATTCATGAAAACTCACCAATACGCCCAAGGCAACAAGAAAAGCTAATAAGCTCCACAAGGCGTTCATAACATCATGCCCTTCATAGCCTCTTGCGCCAAGATCCTAGCTTCGTGATCAGCATTTAAGATCGTTTCGAGTGAGTTTGCTGGATGAGTCTTAAAACTTGTTAAGGTCTCTTCAACAACATGAGATATATCAAGAAACTTTAATTTCTCATCCAAGAAAGCTGTCACAGCAATTTCGTTAGCTGCATTTAAAACAGTAGGCATCACCCCACCCATCTCCATTGCCCTGTATGCAAGGCCTAAACACGGAAAACGTTGGCGATCGGCTTCTTCAAAACTGAGGCCCTTTAAGCGCATAAAATCCAAAGCCTCTACACCGGCATGAATACGATGAGGCCATGCTAAGCCATACGCAATCGGCGTTTTCATGTCGGGCTGTCCTAGTTGAGCAATCACTGAACCGTCAACATACCTCACCATGGAATGAATGACACTTTGAGGATGGATCAGAACTTGGATGAACTGACTATGCAGACCAAATAAATAATGAGCCTCAATCACTTCAAGCCCCTTATTCATCATCGTCGCTGAATCTACAGAAATTTTGCGGCCCATAACCCAATTAGGATGGGCGCAAGCTTGCGCTGGCGTTACATTCTCCAACTCGGCGAAGGAAGCATTTCTAAAGGGCCCACCCGAGGCCGTAAGTAGGATTTCAGAAACCCCCAACTGATCATAAACACCACGACTTCCACCATTTGATGTGTTTGCATCAGGTAGACATTGATAGATGGCGTTGTGTTCACTGTCAATCGGCAATAACTCCGCACCACTCACTTTGATGGCGGACATAAAAATATCACCAGACATCACCAATGCTTCTTTATTGGCAAGCAAAATTCTTTTGCCGGCCTTAGCAGCTTCAATCGTAGGAACAAGTCCGGCCGCACCCACAATAGCAGCCATCACTGTATTCACGGATGACAAAGTGGCAGCATCAATCAAAGCACTGGCACCGTAAGCCACTTTAGTCTTGATGCCCGAGGCTGCAAGTTTGGCTTCTAAAGTTTGGGCTGCTTGCGCAGAACCAACAACGGCTAGTTCTGGTTGAAATTCCTGGCACTGTTGGGCCAAAATCTCAACATTACTGTGAGCTGTTAATGCTCGAATAGTAAATAAGTCTGGATGCTCTCTAACCACATTAAGTGTGTTGACCCCAATCGAACCAGTTGAGCCTAAAACGCAAATATGTCTCATGTTAAGCAATCAAGGCAACAATCAGGCCCGCCAAAGGGAGTACAGGCAATAAAGCATCAATACGATCTAAAAATCCACCATGCCCCGGCAGCAAGGAGCTACTATCTTTGACACCAGCAATACGCTTTAGCTGAGATTCAAATAGATCACCCTGAATACTCATAACGACTAATAAAACTGTCAGAGCTAACATCACAGCCCAGCCTAATTTTGCTTGAAGCAAGTCGAAGAAGTTATTTTGAAACAATTCAAAGTCAGAAAAGTAAGTAGCACCCAAGATTGCAATACATAAAACTAAAAGACATCCGCCAATAGCACCTTCGATCGATTTTCCTGGACTTAGGCGGACAGCTAATTTATGTCTACCAAAAGCCTTACCTGCAAAGTAAGCACCAATATCAGCCGCCCACACCAGAACAAGCACAGATAAAAATAGTGTCATGCTAATTGCACGTAGGTGCATCAATGCAAACCAACAGGCTGGCAAAATAAATAGACCGGCTATAGCTAGCGGCCATCGCCAAAATTGCATATTGAGATCAAGTGCACGACTCATAAGAACCGGCACCACTAATAACCAAAAAGCCAGAGTAAGCCAAAGCAAAATTTGAATCGCTTGCATGCCGGCATACATAAACCAGATGCTCAAACTTAATAAACAAAGTCCAGCATAAGAAACAGCTCTTTTAGGATTGTGCGGAAATAAAAGTCGCCACCACTCCCAAGCTGCCAAAGTAATAACAACAGCAATTAAAGCACCTAACCAGATTAGAGGAGCAAACCAAAGTACCGGTAAAAAGATAGCCAATAATGCCAACGCTGTTAGAACTCGAGCTTTTAACATGGTGCTTATTTTCCTATCTCTTGAGCACTAACTACTTGAGCACTTGTTCTACCAAAACGTCGCTCTCTATCACGGTACCATGCAAATGATTGCTGAAGTTCCTCAGAATCAAAATCAGGCCATAGGACATCTGTGAAATAGAGCTCTGTATAGGCCAGCTGCCAAAGTAAAAAATTACTGATACGCTGTTCCCCACCTGTTCTGATAAACAGATCTGGCTCTGGCGCAAAAGACATCGATAAATATGGAGCCAATAACTCCTCATTGATGGCATCAGGATCAAGGTTTGGATTAGCTTTGATGCAGGCAGACATTGCCTGAAGGATATCCCAGCGCCCACCATAATTAGCTGCAATAGTTAAATTAAGACCTGTATTTTCTGCTGTACGGGCCTCAGCTGCAGCAACGCGCTCTTGAATTAGTGGATCAAATCGAGATAAATCACCAATCAACCTAAGGCGGACATTATTGCGGTGAAGTCGTGTAATTTCTTTCTCAAGCGCGGTGAGAAAAAGCTTCATCAAGAAACCAACTTCTTCTGCAGGACGGCGCCAGTTTTCTGAACTAAAAGCAAATAGAGTTAGGTGATCAACACCCAGATCACCGCACTCTTTTACAATTTTTCTAACTGTATCTAAACCTTGAGAATGACCAGCAACGCGTGGCAAGAATCGCTTAGTAGCCCATCTGCCATTTCCATCCATAATGATCGCAACATGCTTAGGCACACTTGCAACCTCAGGAACCTCTTGAGTGGAGCTAGCGTGAACCATGCTGGATAATTTTTTTCTCATGAAAATTCTATTTAAGACTTTGCCTAAACAGTCATGATCTCTTTCTCTTTTTCTACAATAATTTTATCGATTTCAGTGACGAAGCGATCTGTCATTTTTTGAACTTCATCTTGTGAGCGACGCTCTTCATCTTCTGAAATATCTTTATCCTTTGCCAGCTTCTTCAAAGACTCATTAGCGTCACGACGAAGGTTGCGAACAGCAATCTTGGCATCCTCGCCTTCGCCTTTGACTACTTTAGTTAATTCTTTGCGGCGCTCTTCTGTTAGAGCGGGCATTGGGACACGAATGATGTTACCTTGCGTCGCTGGATTCAAACCAAGATCTGATTCACGGATGGCCTTTTCAACAGCACCCATCATGCTTTTTTCCCATGGCTGAACTGTGAGAGTTCTGGCATCAGCTAAACCTAAGTTGGCTACCTGAGCTAATGGTGTTGGGTTACCGTAATAGTCCACATTGATCTGCTCCAAAATACCTGGATGAGCACGACCCGTTCTAATTTTTTGCAAATTCGATTTCAATGAATCAATCGATTTTGTCATTTTTTGTTCTGTATTTTTTTTGATTTCTGTTGAAGACATAATGTTTTCCTCTATACCTCTTAAACGTGTACCAAAGTACCTTCACCTTCACCCATGATGACGCGCTTTAAAGCACCTTGCTTCAAAATAGAGAAAACTTTAATAGGTAGTTTTCTGTCACGACATAAGGCAAAAGCTGTTGCATCCATGACTTGTAGATTTTTGATGATGGCCTCATCAAAAGTAATCGTGTCATAACGTGTAGCGGTTTGATCCTTTTTAGGATCGCTTGTGTAGATGCCATCAACCTTAGTGGCTTTCAGCACCACTTCAACACCCATTTCGGCACCGCGTAGTGCAGCAGCTGTATCAGTTGTAAAGAAAGGATTACCTGTACCAGCAGCAAATATAACCACCTTACCTTCTTCCATATGACGGATTGCTCTTGGTCGGATGTAAGGCTCAACCACCTGATCCATTCTTAAAGCGGATTGAACACGAGCTTCTACATGTTTCTGACGTAAAGCATCTTGAAGAGCTAAAGCATTCATCATGGTTGCCAACATACCCATGTAATCGGCTGTTGCTCTATCCATACCTGCGGCACCACCAGCAACACCTCTAAAAATATTACCGCCACCAATAACAATGGCAAGTTGGACACCGTTAGCCACAACTTCAGCAATATCAGTCACCATGGCATCAATAGTTGTAGGATTAATTCCGTAAGAATCATCTCCCATTAATGCTTCACCTGATAGTTTTAGCAAAACTCGTTTGTATGCTGGCATGGTATTTATCTCTCTTAATGTAGGTGAATATCAAGTTCCGAAAGTATAAAAGGCACGAAGGTTTTCACCCCGTGCCCTTGTCGAACTACATGTACTACTTAGGCCGTGGCTTTTGCAGCAGCTACTTGCGCAGCAACTTCAGCTGCGAAGTCATCTTGACGCTTCTCAATACCTTCACCAACAACGTACATCGTAAAGCTCTTAATTGTTGTGTTTGCTGCTTTCAACATTTGCTCTACAGTTTGCTTGTCGTTTTTAACGAAAGTTTGATTTAACAAAGATACTTCTTTCAAGTATTTCTGAACTGAACCTTCAACCATCTTAGCAACGATTTCAGCTGGCTTGCCAGATTCAGCAGCCTTCAATTCAGCAACGCTCTTTTCAGTAGCAATTTTGTCCGCTGGAACATCAGCAGATGACAAAGCGATTGGCTTCATAGCAGCAATATGCATTGCCACATCTTTAGCCGCAGTGTCATCACCTGTGTACTCAACCATCACGCCGATACGTGTACCGTGCAAATATGACACTAACTTGTTCTCACCTGAAAAACGTGTGAAACGACGTAAAGACATGTTTTCACCGATACGACCGATCAACTCAGCACGTACTTCTTCTACTGTCTTGCCAGCATATGGCAAACCAGACAAAGCAGCTACGTCAGCTGGGTTTTTCTCAGCGATCAATTGAGCACAAGCATTGCTCAATGCTAAGAAGTCATCGTTCTTAGAAACGAAGTCTGTTTCACAGTTAACTTCAAGCAAAGCACCTGTGGTGCCATTGATGAAAGCTGTAATCACACCTTCTGCTGTTACACGTGAGGCAGCCTTACCAGCTTTGCTACCCAACTTAACACGCAGAATTTCTTCAGCTTTGGCCATATCGCCATCAGCTTCAGTCAATGCTTTTTTGCACTCCATCATTGGAGCATCAGTTTTAGCGCGTAATTCGCCAACCATTGCAGCAGTAATTGCAGCCATTACTCGCCCTTTCCTTCTTCAACGAACTCTTCAGCATCACCTTTAACAGCATCTAAAACCTGCTGAACAGCGTTTGCTTTACCTTCAAGGATGGCATCAGCCATACCGCGAACATACAAAGCAACTGCTTTGCTTGAGTCATCGTTACCTGGAATGATGTAATCAACACCTTCTGGGGAATGGTTTGTATCAACAACAGCAATCACAGGAATACCTAATTTCTTAGCTTCCGTAATAGCAATCTTGTGATAGCCAACGTCAACTACAAAAATAGCGTCAGGAGTACCAGCCATATCTTGGATACCGCCCAATGACTTCTCTAGCTTCTCGATGTCACGGCTTGTTGTTAAAGCTTCCTTCTTAGATAAACGCTCCCAGTCGCCGTTTTCACGAGCAGCTGTCATATCTTTAAGGCGCTTGATTGAACCTTTAACGGTTTTGAAGTTTGTCAAAGTACCGCCCAACCAACGAGCATCAACGTAAGGCATACCAGCACGAGCTGCTTCCTCTGCAATGATCTCTTTAGATTGACGCTTTGTACCTACGAACAAAATTGTTCCGCGGTTAGCCGCGATTTGACGAACAACTTTTTGCGCTTCCAAATACATTGGAAGTGTTTTTTCGAGGTTAATAATATGAATTTTGTTGCGATGACCGAAAATATAAGGGGCCATCTTTGGTGACCAGAAGCGAGTTTGGTGCCCAAAGTGGCAACCGGCTTCTAGCATTTGACGCATAGTCACTGACATGTAAATCTCCTGAGGGTTAAGTCTAGAACCAAGTCCTGACTGCACTAAAAAGTGCCACCCTGGACGGCTTGGTTCGTGATTCTGCTCCAGACCATCTGAAACAGTTCCGAAATTATACCCCAAAAATAGTGATAGAGCCATGAAAACAATGGTTTTATGCTGGATAATGGCCATATGTTGACCGAAACTAAAAAACCTAGCCCCCAAGAATTCATCGCCGGTATGCGAGAAGCTGGCCGTTTAGCCAGCGAAGTCCTAGATCACGTCACTCCGTTTGTTAAAACAGGGGTAACAACTGGTGAATTAGACCGTATTTGCCATGAATACATGGTTAATGTGCAAAAAACAGTTCCAGCACCCCTCAATTACCAACCTCCAGGCTACCCGCCTTTCCCTAAATCAATTTGCACATCAGTCAATGATGTCATTTGCCATGGGATTCCTGGAGATAGGATTTTGAAGGATGGTGACACAGTCAACCTAGATATCACTGTGATTACGCCTGATGGGTACTTTGGTGATACCAGCCGCATGTTCATGATTGGCGAACCTTCGATCATGGCCAAACGCTTAGCTCAAATAACCTATGAAGCCATGTGGCTAGGTATTGCTCAGGTTAAACCAGGTTGCACCTTAGGTGATATTGGTCATGCCATTCAGACGCACGCTGAGGCAGCGGGATATTCAATTGTTAGAGAATATTGCGGCCACGGCATTGGTCAAGTTTTCCATGATGACCCTCAAATTGTTCACTATGGTAAGCCAGGAATGGGTCAAGCACTTCATGAGGGTATGACTTTTACTATTGAGCCCATGATCAATGCAGGTAAACGAGACATTAGAACAATGCCAGATCAATGGACAGTTAAAACCAAAGATCGCAGTCTTTCAGCTCAATGGGAACACACTTGCTTAGTTACTGCGACTGGCGTAGAGGTTCTCACTTTTTCTGATGGCTGCCCAACGCCACCCGACTGTGTTGCAGGCCTTCAATTTAGACCCTAAGAAATCAATACACCAATCATGGACACACTTGCAAAACTCAAACTGAGAAGAGAGAGTTTGTTTGATCAATTTAAAGAAGATTTAAATGTTACAAAATTGACAAAAGCAAGCTGTGACTTGACAGATCAGCAATTGATCCTCGCATGGAACGAGAGTGACCTTAGTCATCATGCAGCCCTTGTTGGTGTAGGCGGTTTTGGACGCGGTGAATTATTCCCCTATTCAGATGTCGATATTCTGGTTCTTGTCTCAGAGAAACTTTCTGAACAAGATCTGCAAGTGATTAACCCCAAAATCGAGACGTTTATCACTCGTTGCTGGGATCTTGGTATTGAAATTGGATCATCTGTCAGAAATATCAGTCAATGCCTTGAAGAGGCAGCTGCTGACGTCACCGTTAGAACATCTTTACTAGAATCACGTTGGATCAGTGGGGATAAGAAAGTTTACAAACGCTTCCTTGCTCAGTTTGATGAGGCAATGGATGCCAAAGCTTTTTATCAAGCGAAACTACTAGAACTTCGTCAAAGACATCACAAACATAATGACACGCCCTATTCGCTTGAACCTAACTGTAAGGAAAGTCCGGGCGGATTAAGGGATTTACAAGTCATTCTATGGATGACTAAGGCTGCCAAACTAGGTAATAGTTTTTCGGACTTGCATAAAAAAGGCTTACTCACTAAACGCGAGTCTTTAGAGATCAACCGAAACCTCAAATTTTTGCAAACACTTAGAACGCAGCTGCATTTGATCGCTAAACGTCGACAAGACGTATTGGTTTTTGACTTGCAAACACAATTAGCTGAATCATTTGGTCTTAAAGCAGAAGCTGGAAAAAGATCTAGCGAACAAATTATGCGTCGCTACTATTGGGCCGCTAAAGCAGTTACTCAATTGAATGAAATTTTGCTTCAGAATATTGAGGCCATTCTTTTCCCGAAGGAATCCAAAGGGACGCGACCCATTTCAGAGCACTTTGTTGAGAAACAAGGACTGCTAGATATTATCGATCCATCTTTATTTGAAAATCATCCAGAACAAATTCTCAAAGCTTTCTTGCTCTTCGCAAAAACACCGGGTGTTGAGGGCCTCTCAGCACAAGTGTTACGCAGTTTGTATAACGCCAGACATCTCATGAATGCGCAATGGCGAAAGCAAGCCGTTAATAAAGAGTTGTTTATGGAGATTGTTAAACAGCCTCAAGGTGTAACGCATGCATTTAGGTTGATGAATCAAACCAGCGTGCTTGGCAGATACCTACCAGCCTTCAGAAAAATTGTTGGTCAAATGCAACATGATTTATTTCATGTGTATACCGTTGATCAACATATTTTGATGGTTTTACGCAACGTTCGACGATTTTCTATCGTTGAGCACACTCATGAATTTCCGTTTTGCAGTGAAATTGCCGCTAACTTCGATAAGCCATGGCTTTTAGTCTTAGCCGCTCTATTTCATGACATTGCCAAAGGACGCGGTGGCGATCACTCTGATCTAGGAAAACGTGATGCAAGAGCTTTTGCTAAAAGTCATGGCTTAGATAAGAATGAAACAGAATTACTTGTTTGGTTAGTTGCTGAGCATTTAACTATGAGTCAAGTCGCGCAAAAGCAAGACATTGGTGATCCTGATGTGATTAAAGCTTTTGCCAAAAAAGTTAAAACTGAAAACCGCCTCAAAGCACTCTATTTGCTAACCGTTGCTGATGTGCGTGGAACAAGTCCTAAGGTATGGAATGCATGGAAAGGCAAACTATTAGAAGACCTCTATAAATTGACTTTGCGTGTTATTGGCGGTGGTAAACATGATGTCTCATCAGAATTAGAGCAACATCAAGAAGAAGCTAAGAAGATTCTTCGTTTATATGGTTTGCAAACAGATGCTCATGAGAATCTATGGAAGCAGTTAGATATTTCATTCTTCTTAAGACATGAACCTAGGGATATTGCTTGGTTGACCAAACATCTCTATGGACGAGTCAATCATGAGGAACCTATTGTTCGAGCAAGATTGTCTCCAATTGGTGAAGGATTACAGGTAGCGGTTTACATTAAAGACCAAACTGATTTATTTGCCAAAATTTGCTCTTATTTTGACCAGCAAGGTTTTTCAATTTTAGATGCGCGCATTCATACAACCCAACATGGTTATGCGCTAGATACCTTTCAAATTTCAGGCACCAACCTATTGCGTGAAGGCGGTCATTACCGCGACATCATCCAGTTAGTGGAGCATGGTCTTACAGAGTGTTTAAAGACTAATGCTCCCTTACCTACTCCGAATAAAGGTCGTTTATCTAGACAATCCCGCAGCTTCCCAATTCAGCCGCGTGTGAGCTTGCGCGCGGATGATAGAGGTCAGTATTTTGTCTTATCAATTTCCGCCAGCGACAGAGCGGGATTGCTCTACACAATTGCAAAAATTCTTGCAGAACAACAGGTATCATTGCATACAGCTAGGGTCAATACTTTAGGCGAACGGATTGAAGACGTATTCTTGTTAACGGCCAATCATTTGGCAAGAGACCCTAAACTTCAAATCCAATTGGAAACTGAATTACTTGAGGCTTTAGCTATTTAAAAGCTGCAGCATGGCGGCTTCATCAATCACAGCAACACCTAATTGCTGAGCCTTTTCTAACTTTGATCCAGCATCTTCACCAGCGACAACATAAGATGTCTTAGCAGAAACTGAACCTGCCACCTTAGCACCGGCATTTTCTAGTAGAAGTTTTGCCTGATCTCGGGACATTGTTGGCAAAGTTCCCGTCAGCACAAAAGTTTTACCAACTAAAGCAGGGTGGATTGCTGACTGCTCTACTTCCAACTCCAATCCTGCTGCAAGAAGTTGCTCTATGACTTCACGATTATGGGCTTCCTGTAAAAATCCCAGTAAGGATTTAGCAACAACAGGACCAACATCATTGACTTGCAACAAGTCTTCTTCATGGGCATCCATCAATTGATGAATACCCCCAAAATGTTTAGCTAAGTCTTTTGCTGTGCTTTCGCCAACGTGCCTGATGCCTAATGCAAATATGAATCTTGCCAAAGTATTTTTGCGCGATTGATGAATAGCCTGCAAGAGATTTTCAGCAGATTTTTCGCCCATTCTCTCAAGATTAGCAAGCGCCATTAAGCCAAGCTTATAAAGGTCAGCTGGCGTTCTAACAATATGAAGGTCAACCAATTGATCGACAATCTTCTCACCCAAGCCATCAATATCCATAGCTCGTCGTTGTGCGAAGTGCAATAAAGCTTGCTTACGCTGAGCGGGACAAAATAGGCCGCCCGAACATCTAGCAATTGCTTCATCTTCAAGCTTCTCAATATGCGATTCACAAACAGGGCATCTAGTTGGCATTACAAAAGCGAGCGCCGATGCGGGACGCTTTTCTTTAATAGCAGAAACAACTTCAGGAATCACATCTCCAGCACGCCGAACAACGACAGTATCACCAACATGAATGTCTTTTCTTCGAACTTCATCTTCGTTATGCAAAGTGGCATTGGTGACAGTAACTCCCCCAACAACGACAGGCGATAATCTGGCAACAGGAGTAATGGCGCCAGTTCGACCAACTTGAACATCAATCCCGAGAACTGTTGTTAGAGCCTCTTGAGCAGGAAATTTATGCGCCACTGCAAATCGAGGTGCTCTTGACACAAACCCTAAGTCCTCTTGTTGCTCGCGAGAATTAACTTTATAGACAACCCCATCAATATCGTATGGCAACTGATCTCTTAAATCGCCAATCTTTTTATAAAAGCGACTCAGGCCTTCAAAGCCCTTGAGAACCTCTCGATGCTCACAGACTGGCAGACCCCACTCAAGATATTGATTGAGTAGTTTTGAATGACTGGAAGGTATAAAAGCTGCTGGCTCACACTGGCCAACACCATACGCATAGAAAGATAAAGTTCGTTGCGCTGTAATTTTAGGATCAAGTTGCCGCAGACTCCCTGCTGCAGCATTACGCGGGTTTGCAAATGTTTTTTCACCTTTTGCAATCGCCTGTTGATTCAAGGAATCAAAATCGCGGTGAGACATAAATACCTCACCACGAATTTCAATAGCATCAGGATGATTAGTTCCCTTTAGTCGTAAAGGGATTGCCTTAATTGTCCTGATATTGGCGGTAACATCCTCACCACTATAACCATCACCCCGCGTTGCAGCTTGGGTAAGTAGACCATTTTCATAACGCAAAGAAATAGCAAGACCATCAAATTTAAGCTCGGCAGCGTATTCAACTTGGTCTAACTCTAAGCCCTCTCGGCAACGTCTATCAAAGGCTTCAGCCTCGCTATCTTCTAGAGCGTTATTTAGAGATAGCATAGGAACAGCATGTTTTACCTCAGTAAATAAGTCACTGGCATTACCACTGACGCGCTGAGATGGAGAATCTGATGTGATCCAATCGGGGTGGGATTGCTCTATTGAAATTAATTCGCGGTAGAGCTTGTCGTATTCAATATCTGGAAGCTTGGGGTCATCTAAGACATAGTAAGCATGATCCAGACTAGCCAGCTCATCTTTCAGCCATGCGTATCGGGCCGAATCTGTCATGACAGGCCTTTAAGAGAAAAGACGGCTAGCAGTTGAACTGCCGGCAGCAATGCCATGCTGAAACATGGATTGATAGATTTGGTCTAGTTGGGCCTGAATAGCTGAAACAGCCTCATCAACCAAAGGTCGACCTGCATCATCAACTAAATGCCCATTTAAGGATTCAGCCAACAAATGAGCATCATTCAACATGGTTTTAAATGGGCTCATCTCTTGAGGAACTTTTGGCAAATCTAACAATAATGTTATGGCTGAAATATTCTGCTTGTCTAAATCATCACGCAAAAAATTAGACTGATCTGCAATTAATTTATAAGTAGTCAGACCAGAGATGATTCGATGATATTCACGACCATCACGAGATAGTTGAAATCCAGCTTTCGATACGGAATTTTTGATTTCATTTAAATTCCAAAGCCCAGCCTTAGGTTGCACCGTAATACCTAGTTGAATATCACTTTGCGCAGAGAAAGAGTCAATGGCTTTGGCTTCTTCCAATACATCATTGATGGGTGGCAAATCAATTTCAGCATCCAAGGCATTAGCCAAAGCTTGTGCACGAGAAGCGAAATCAGATAAATCAACCACCCCAATTGGACCTGTTCTATTAGCTAACTGAACAGCAACCTGTAATTCAAGATAGTTGCTTGAGGCTTGAAGGCTTTCCCAAAGCGCATCTGTGCCAGCGGACTGGGATACCAAACCTTCACACATCCACAGGTGCTGACTATTTTTAGGCCAAGAGCTCAAGCCATTCAAAATTTCTTCACCACTAATAGGCTCTGAAAAACGCATAGCAATCACGCAATCAATCAGTGAGTCAATTTTTTCTTGGGCCAAATGACTATTGTCTTTCGACGCTGATGGCAACCCAAGAGTTGGCTCAGCTCTTAATTCAGATGCGTTAGCAGATTCAAAAGCTACATCAACATCATCTGCATCAATGGAGGCACCTTCATCAACCTCTGCCTTGCGAATGCGTAAGGCGTTATAAATCATCAAAATGATTAATAAAGTGAAGCCAATAAATCCAAGCGATAACTGAAGTTCTGACAACCCTATCGATGCAGCGAATTCAGCAAAGCCGGTCATTAAGCGGCCTCCACCAAGTTAGCAGCAGCTTCCAAGTCAACAGCAACAATTCTTGAGACACCCTGCTCTTGCATAGTCACACCAATTAATTGATGAGCAATTTCCATGGTGATCTTGTTATGCGAAATAAATACAAACTGTGTATTTTTAGACATACGAGCCACCATATCTGCATAACGACCAGTATTCGCATCATCCAACGGAGCATCAACCTCGTCGAGCAAGCAGAACGGGGCTGGATTTAATTGGAACAATGAGAAGACCAAGGCAATAGCCGTGAGGGCTTTTTCACCGCCCGATAACAAATGAATAGTTGAATTTTTCTTTCCAGGTGGCTGAGCCATCACTTGAACACCTGAATCAAGAATTTCTTCACCAGTCATCACCAATTTCGCATTACCCCCACCAAATAAATCTGGGAACAGTTTCGCAAAATGTTCGTTAACTTGATCGAATGTACCTTGCAATAATTCTCTTGTTTCACCATCAATCTGATGAATTGCATCAGTTAGAGTGTTAATGGCTTCATTCAAGTCAGCTGATTGAGCATCCAAGAATGTCTTGCGTTCTTGAGCGCTAGCTAATTCTTCAAGTGCCGCCATGTTCACTGGACCAAGGCCTTGAATCTCTTGATTAAGTTTGTTCACCTCTGATTGCAAGCCGCTAACTTTTAAGTCTGGCGTTAAGCGAGCTTTCAACTCTTCAATATTGGCTTCTGCATCCATCAACATGGTTGCAAACTGCTCAACGTTAAGTCGAGCAGCCTGCTCTTTCAATTGAAGCTCCATTGCTTTATCGCGCAACGGCTGCAAACTACGTTCAATGGTTAAACGAGATTCATCTCCCTCACGCAAGCGATGAGAAATAGCATCCATTTCTGTTCTAGCGTTAGCCAAGGCAGCTTCTTTGGCACTTCTTTGAATCAATAGCCCTTGTAAAGACTCTTGAGCTACTTCATCAGACAATGTGTGTAACTCTTCTTGAGAGTTGCTTAAGCTGACCTGAATATCTGAAACTTGCTGCTGCGCTGATTGCTGATCACGAGTTAAATCAGTAATTCGCTGAGCTAAGGTTCTAGTTGTATAAGAGGCTTCACTAGCTTCACGTTCAGATAATCTCAAAGCTTCTCTGGCTTGTTCTAGAACGTGTTGTGCTGCTTGATAAGTGTCTTGAGCAGAGGCTAAGCTATCACCATGTGCGCCCTTTTCTTCTTGAGCTTGGTCTAACTGGCCTTGGCCTTCATCTCTTGTAGACTGAAGTTCACTCGCTTGCTGAGTTAATTCCTGCAACTCATTATTAATTTGCTCTGCTCGTGTTCTGTATTTTTCATCAGCCTGAGCCAACTGCAAACGCTCTACCTCTAAGTTATGAGCCTCACGAACAGCCTGCTCTGCTGTTTGTCTGGCTTCTTGAGCAACTTGTTGCGCTTGTTGGTAAGCATATTGAGTATGTGAAGCATTGCTTTGTGCTTCATCCAAAATTAACTGCTGAGCCTTTAACTGAAGATCTAAATTTTCAATTTCTTGACCGCGAGCAAGTAAACCAGCCTGCTCTGAGTCCTCGGCATAAAGCTGCAAACTCACGCGACTAACAATATGTCCTTCTTTAACAACTAGAACACCACCTTGCGGTAATTGTTCTCTGCGGCGCATAGCATCATCAAGATTGTCAGCTATGTAAACATGGCCCAACCATTCTTGAACCACAGTTCGAATAGCGTTATCTTTGATTTGCACACGACTCATCAAACTAGTTAAACCGTTTGTATTAGAGTCAGCGTGACTCACTGCATGACTAGAGTAAAAAGCTAAACGAGATGGCGGCGCATCTTGAGCTAAACGAATAGCCTCACCAAGGTCCGTTGCTTGCAAAGCAGTAACGCGTTCACGCAAGACAGCTTCAAGAGCAGTTTCCCAACCCTTTTCAACGTTAATGTCTTGCCATAAGCGCTGCTTCTTATTCAAACCCTTTTGCTCTAACCATGGGCCAACTTTGGCCTGAGATTGAACTTTTTCCTGCAAAGCCTGAAGTGCACTTAATCTAGCTTGTGTCTGACTTAATGCTGCAGAAGATTCTTGCAATGTTTGCTGCGCTGTATGCCGAGCAGCATCAGTCTCAGGAACCTTTGCTTGTGCTTCCTCTGAAATCTGTTGAGCTTCATCAGCTTTGCGCTGAGCCATTGTTTGACGATCTGTTGCAAGACTTAAAGCTTCAACATCTGGTTGCACCAAAGATGCTAAATCAGCCTTCAAACGTTCTTGTCTTTGATGCAATTGATCTAACTGACGACCCGCGGCTAAAACTCGCTCTGCCAAACTTGCTAGACGTTGATCAGTTGAAGAAACTGCCTGTCTTGCTACATCAAGAGCTTTTTGAGCTTCTAAATAAGTCACTTCATGCGCAGGGATTTTTTCCTGAACGGCATGTAGCGCTTCGAGATAACGCTCTTCGTTTTCTCTTGCAGCCTCAAGATCAATATTTGTTTGTCTCAGAGAGTCAGCCGCTGCTAATTCTTGAGATGACCAACGTGATAGCTGTGCTTGCAAATCAGAAATTTGTTGCTGTAAACGTGCACGAGATTCTTGTACGTATCGAATTTCGTTTTCTAGCTTGCCAACTTCTGCATTAACTTCGTATAGCTCACCTTGAGCACTTGAAACCAAATCTTGTGAAGCGTAATGTGAAGAACGTAACTCTTCCAACTCAGCTTCAGCATGTCTTAATTTAGCTGTTTGCTCCTCCAATTGAACCTGTGCATCACGAATAGCATTGGCGTGACGCTCTTGTTCTTTGCCTGCTTCAGTTTGACGAACCAGCCACAATAACTGTTGCTGCTCTGTCATTTGAGCATTCAGCTGCTTATATTTCTCAGCAACTTCAGCCTGGCCTTCTAATTTTGTTAGATTCTGCGTGAGCTCACGAAGAATATCCTCAACACGAGTCAAGTTTTCACGGGTATCTTCAAGTCTAGATTCAGTCTCTTTACGACGCTCTTTGTACTTTGAAACACCAGCAGCCTCTTCCAAGAAAATACGTAACTCTTCTGGTTTCGCTTCAATAATTCTAGAGATCATGCCTTGGCCAATAATGGCGTATGCACGAGGCCCCAAACCTGTTCCCATGAACATGTCATGAATATCCTTACGACCCACAGACTGGTTATTGATGTAATAACTAGAAGCGCCATCACGCGTTAAAACACGCTTCACTGAAAGTTCAGCAAAAGTACTCCACTGACCAGCAGCACGGCCGTCAGTGTTATCAAAAATAAGTTCAACGCTTGAACGGCCCGCAGGCTTGCGCTGACCAGAACCGTTAAAAATGACGTCTTGCATGGACTCGCCACGCAATTCACTGGCTCTAGATTCACCTAAAACCCAGCGAACAGCGTCAATAATGTTGGACTTACCGCAGCCATTAGGGCCTACGACGCCGATTAATTGGCCCGGAAGCTCGAAATGAGTGGGGTCTACAAAGGATTTAAAGCCCGAAAGTTTGATTGATTTGAGTCGCACGGCTAACTTCTTTTAATTGAATCTAGTGATGATACCAAGGGCAGAGTCTTATGGAGCACTTCTCTGTCCTCACCGATATAATCTAAGCTTAATAGTTGTTATTTTTAAAGGAAAAAAGATTTATGGCAACACTACAGAACATTATTGATCAGGCTTGGGAAGACCGTGCCAATTTATCTCCTTCAGCTGCTCCAGCTGAGGTTAGAGAGGCTGTGGCTTCAGTTTTAGCTGGTCTTAACGATGGCTCAATTAGAGTTGCCGAACGTGAATCAGTTGGAAAATGGCATGTAAATCAATGGGTTAAGAAGGCTGTATTGATTTCTTTCCGTCTTGAGGACAATCAGGTGATGAGTGCTGACGGTAAAGGCGGTTTTCCACAGTTTTACGACAAAGTACCTACAAAATTTGCTAATTACACAGCTGCAGACTTTGCTAAGGGCGGTTTCCGCGTAGTTCCTCCTGCTACAGCTCGCCGTGGCTCATTTATCGGTAAAAACGTGGTTTTAATGCCTTCTTACGTCAATATTGGCGCTTACGTGGATGAAGGATCCATGGTTGATACATGGGCAACTGTTGGCTCATGCGCTCAAATTGGTAAAAACGTTCACTTATCTGGTGGTGTAGGTATTGGCGGTGTACTTGAGCCGGTTCAAGCCGGTCCAGTGATCATTGAAGATAATTGCTTTATTGGTGCACGCTCTGAGGTGGTTGAGGGCGTAATCATCGAAGAGAACGCCGTTTTATCGATGGGCGTATACATCGGACAAAGCACAAAAATTTACGATCGTGAAACTGGTGAAGTGCATTACGGTCGAGTACCTGCAGGTTCAGTAGTTGTTCCTGGTTCATTACCATCAGCATGTGGCAAATATAGTTTGTACGCTGCTGTGATTGTTAAAAAAGTAGATGCTCAAACAAGAGCTAAAACAGCTATTAACGATTTATTACGTGACTAAGCCAACTCATTAAAGATTATCTGTGACTACAAATTCAACTCTAGCATTAACTGAACAGCTGATTTCTCAGAATTCCGTAACACCTGCTGATGGTGGTTGCCAAGACCTCATTGCTGCACGCCTCAAGGCAATCGGTTTTGAATGCGAAACCATGATGAGTGGTCCTGATAATTTTCGAGTTACCAATTTGTGGGCTGTTAAAAGAGGTAGTTTAGGCAAAGAAGGTTCTTTATTGAGTTTTGCTGGTCATACAGACGTTGTACCAACAGGTCCTCTAGATCAATGGACTTCCAATCCATTTCAACCAACACAGCAAGATGGGTTTTTATATGGTCGCGGCTCTGCGGATATGAAAACTTCACTAGCTGCGTTTGTGGTGGCCACTGAAGAATTTGTGAGCAAATGTCCAGACCACCAAGGTTCCATTGCATTTTTACTAACAAGCGATGAAGAAGGCCCTGCTCATGATGGCACCGTGATTGTTTGTAATGAATTGAAGAAGCGCGGTGAAAAACTGGATTACTGCATCGTTGGAGAACCCACATCAGTAGATCAACTGGGCGACACTATCAAAAACGGACGACGTGGATCTTTTTCAGGAAAGTTAAAAGTCATTGGCCTTCAAGGTCATATTGCCTATCCTCATTTAGCCAAAAACCCAATACACCTCATAGCCCCAGCTCTTGCTGAACTTGCAACGGTTGTTTGGGACAATGGCAATGCATATTTTCCACCTACTGCATGGCAAGTTTCTAATATTCATGCAGGAACTGGTGCTACCAACATAATTCCTGGTGAGGTAGTTGTCGATTTTAATTTCCGTTTCTCTACTGAAAATACTGCTGACAAACTGAAAGAGAAACTTGAGGCGATCCTCAAGAAACATCAATTGAACTTCACGATTGAATGGAATCTCAGTGGTGAACCGTTTTTAACCCCACCTGGTGACTTATCTGAAGCTATGCAAGCGTCAATTCAGGCCGAAACAAATGTGACAGCTGAGCTTTCCACAACAGGTGGAACAAGCGACGCTCGCTTCATTGCCAAGATCTGCCCTCAAGTAGTTGAATTTGGCCCACGCAATGCCACCATTCATCAAATCAATGAACGGGTTGAGTTAGCTGACATAGAACCTCTTAAAAATATTTACAAAGGTGTTTTAGAAAAGTTAATTGCTTAAGCATTTAACCAATTCAACACATTTATGAATACTGAAATAACTTTAGAAGTTTTTTGGCAACAACTAACCGAGAAGCTAGACTCTGCTGGCTTGAGTTACGGTCATGGTGCCATTGATGCTCAAAGTGAAGCTCTATGGATGATTGCAAGCGCATTAGGATTTCCTCCCGAGGATGCAATTGAGTCTTTAGACACTCCTATTTCTTCAGAATTACAAACACAAGCTCACCAATGGGCTGATACGCGCATCAAAACGCGTCAGCCGCTAGCCTATATATTAGGAGAAGCTTGGTTAATGGGCGTTCCTTTTTATTCTGATGAAAGAAGCATCGTTCCTCGTTCATTTATTGCAGAATTGATTGTTGATGGTCACCTAGAAGCATGGCTTCCACCTAATGCCAAAGTTTTAGATTTGTGTACCGGCAATGGTTCACTAGCGATTTTGATGGCACTTTCATGCCCTGATGTTGAAGTGAGTGCAGCAGATATCAGCATGCAAGCCCTATCCTTGGCTGCAAAAAATTTAGATCGTCACAACCTGAGTGAGCAGGTGGAAGTATTTCATGGTGATTTATTTGAAGCGATCCCCACCAGAAATGATGAGGATAAATTCGATTTAATTATTTGCAATCCACCCTATGTGAATGCTCAGTCAATGGCTAATCTACCGCCTGAATATCATGCTGAACCAGAAATCTCTCTTGCTGGTGGGCAAGATGGCATGGATCTGGTTCGAAAAATCATTCACAGTGCCAAAGATTTTCTCAAGCCTGAAGGCGCATTGGTATTAGAAATTGGCAATGAAGCCAAAAACTTCTCAGCTGCATTCCCAGAAATTCCAGTGACTTGGTTGGATGTTTCAGCAGGCGATGATCAGGTACTCCTGATACAAGCCGAAGATATCTAATTTAACTGCTTAATCTAAGTTTCTAGCAGCCTGAATGGCTTGGTCGATGCGATCGACTGCAATAATTTCCATCCCTGGAATTTTGCTCTTAGGAGCATTAGCCTTAGGCACGATCGCCTGGGTAAAGCCCAGCTTAGCTGCTTCTTTTAAGCGCTCTTGCCCCCTTGGACACGGCCTAATTTCTCCAGCTAAACCAACTTCCCCGAACACAATAAGGGTTTTAGGTAGAGCCTTGTTCTTCATCGATGATTGAATGGCTAGCAATATCGCAAGGTCAGCAGCCGGCTCACTAATTTTGACGCCACCAACAGCATTTAAAAAGACGTCTTGATCAAAGCATGCAATCCCAGCATGTCTATGCAATACAGCTAGCAACATAGCCAAACGATGTTGCTCAAGACCCAATGCCAAACGACGAGGATTAGGAACGTGAGCTGTATCTACAAGTGCTTGGATTTCAACCAATAATGGTCGACTACCCTCTTGAGTCACTAATACACATGATCCAGGAACGGTTTGATCATGCTGAGATAAAAATAAAGCCGAAGGATTAGCAACACCTTTGAGGCCTTTATCAGTCATCGCAAAAACACCTAATTCGTTAACTGCACCAAAACGATTTTTAAATGCTCGAACCAATCTAAATGATGAGTGTGTATCACCTTCAAAATACAAGACGGTATCAACAATATGCTCAAGTACACGTGGGCCAGCCAAGTTACCCTCTTTAGTAACGTGCCCAACCATGATCATGCAAACACCTGTTGCCTTAGCAAGTCGAGTTAACTGAGCCGCACACTCTTTGACTTGCGCAACCGAGCCAGGTGCTGAACTTAGGGCCTCTGAATAGATAGTTTGAATAGAATCAACAACAACAACCGTTGGTCTTGTTGATTCAATCGTAGCTAATAGTTTCTCAAGTTGTATTTCTGCTAAAACTTCAAGATCTGGAGCTTGAATACCAAGTCTCTTAGCGCGTAAAGCAATCTGAGAACCTGATTCTTCACCACTCACATAAAGTACAGAATCACCTCTTGCGCTCATAACAGCTAGGGCCTGTAAAAGTAAGGTGGATTTACCAATACCTGGATCACCGCCAATCAGTGCGACCCCGCCAGTCACTAGACCGCCACCAAGGACACGATCAAATTCATCAATGCCTGTGCTCAATCGTGGTAAATCTTCAGCTTCAATGATGGCTAGACGTTGTTTAGGCGCAGCTTTAGCCAGGCTTTGAAAGCGGCTGTTAGAGGCTTTCTCTTCTACGGATTCCTCCATAGAGTTCCATGCTTCACAATTAGGGCACTGGCCTTGCCATTTCGCTGACATACCGCCACAAGACTGGCAAACATAAACAGACTTCACTTTAGCCATTAGAAAGGTGTGGCTTTCTTATTTTCTTTAGCGCGGTTTTCAGAATCTGCACGCCTTTTTTCGAGGTCAGCTTGACGTTTAGCTTCATC
>JACCDJ010418996.1_pt1 | contig 25835 bp, 12 predicted proteins | sample 7444481 | NCBI WGS metagenome assembly JACCDJ01 (sample SAMN15323435, study PRJNA562643) | freshwater metagenome | isolation source: river surface water | place: USA:Blue River Watershed | collected 2017-08-15 | reverse complement strand
CATTGTCAGCAACGATGGAAAAGGTATCGTGTTGTATGTATGGTATGACAATGAATTTGGTTATACCAAGCAAGTAATTCGACTGGCCAAATATGTAGCCAAAGTGCGAAGAAGCATGTACTATTGAGGCACTTCAAATTCCATTAAAAAGCCGCTCCCATTGAGCGGCTTTCTTTTTATATCTATATTTCCACCATGAGATATTTTACTGGAATCCTTTTGATGTTGATGGCGTGGTCTTGCGCTAACACTCGCCCGCTTCCGCAAAAACCCAATCTAAGTCTATCCTCACCATTGTGTCATCGAGCCGAGCTTGCCACTTTCTTGCTGCAACTACATCAAGGACAATATCCAACTTCATCTATTGCAGCATTATCCAATTTGCAATTTCATGTATATTGCCAGTTTGCGGCTTCCCATCCCAATGCCATAGCAGCTCAGCAAATCAGGGAATACCTGGATGATTCCATTCCACGCTCTCCATCTTGGACGGAAGATTTTATGCTATTGCAAAATCAAGCCATTCGCGGAGTTCAATCGGATGTATACTGGTCCCTCGCTCAACAAAAAGATAGTTTGACTTTTGATTGGTTACGACAAAAATATGCGTCTTCACCTCCTGCATATGATTTCTCAAAATATTGGATTCAGACATTGGGAGAAAGTGTGGTGAATGAAAAGCAAGCTGAATTATTTTGTGGTATTTTATTACAAAATGGGTTGGATAGTTTGCAATGGTTGGAAGGCGCTTATGCGATTATTAAAAATGGTCATCAAAGTTCTCTCTTGATTCAAACCCTTACCCAATGGACTCAACAGCCCAGCGCGAATCGCATCCCGATTCATCGTTTGTGGAAACCCATTGCCCGTATTTCAAGAAAGGCCCTAGTGGGTAGTTCGTTGCCAGAAGTGGCCATCGAACATTGGAAAAGAGCCATTGCTGAAGATCAAATTGCTGAAGCGAAATACCTCATTCAGAGTTTATCGAAATTCAATCAAACCGCGACGCTGCAATGCCTGACAGACGGGGCATTGAATAAAAATAACCCAGAGAATATCCGCATTGATTGTCTTTTAGGACTACAAAAAAATGACGCCTTTGAAGCCCCTCAGCTGCTGCCTCTATTACAAAATGAAAGCAGTCGCATCATTGCTTTAACCATCGCCATCATCGCACCAAAAATTCCCTACCAACGGCAAAATATCTTTATTGAGCAGCACGATGATCAATCCACTTCCAGTGCGGAAATCAAATGGAGCGAGCGTGCCTGGCGGATTCAAAATGGAGATGATAGTACTGGCATGAAAGCGTGGATGGAATTTTTGAATGTGGTATCTCCCTATGAACGGATGATGGCTTTTCAAGCGCTGCAACACGCCCCCGAATTGAAAGTGAAAATCGTGCGGCATCTTTTGCAACACGGTAGCACAGCCACCGATTTGTACTACGGCACAGAATGCGTCCTTCATGATGCTGCGCGATGGGAAGGAAATTTTCTGAGTGAGATTGCAGGTCCGCTATGGAATACGGGAGACATTGGAATACAAGCCTTGCTCGCAGATGCCATAGCGCATTATCCTATGTCCGATATGGAAAAAACAGGTTGGTCCATGCGCATGGAGGAACGACTTCAATCTTTGGTGCTGCCGATGGAAGTAGAAACCTATAATGAACTCATCAAAGCCATCAATGCTTTGGGCAAAAAGAACCTACCCACCTACACGCCCACTCCGAAATTACATGTTACCGTTTCGGATTTGCAGGAAATTCAAAAAATGAGAACGTATCGCATGACAACAACCAGTGAAGCAGGAGAGCAGGCGATGTTGTTTTACGTGCATGAGGAGAGCAATCCTATCACCGCGCTTCATTTTCGATCTCTCGTGAATATTGGCTTTTATAACAACAAATATTTTCACCGTTGGGTACCGAATTTTGTGATACAAGGAGGATGTCCAAGAGGAGATGGGATGGGCAGTTTGAATGAAGTCATTTCATCTGAATTTAATCCATATCCCTTTGTGACAGGAGCCATTGGATGGGCATCTGCGGGGCCTCATACGGAGAGCTGTCAGATCTTCTTCATGCTCGATGAGGCGTCGCACTTGCATGGAAGGTACACCAATATGGGCTTTACACCGGAAATAGAAAAACTCACCCACTTACGGTTGGGAGATCAGATATTGAAGATTGAGGAGATGAGATAAAACAATCCATTCATTACCCATTCAAAGTAAATCGAATGGCAATTCCAGTGTTGATGTTGGTGGAGTTGTAGGAGTTGGAAATCTTCGGTTTGGTAAACTGATGATCATAGAAGAATCGTATCGTGAGCTTATCACTTACCGCCATGTCGGCACTCGTTTTCAAGCTCCATAAGGTTTGACCCGCAGTAATTTGGTTCTGCTTCTCTACGATTTTTCGGATGATCGTAACGTTGTCACGCATCGTCAAGTCTGCTCTCAAATTGATGCTTGTACTCTTTAACAACTTCATCGGGAATTTCTGTCCCTTGATCTTGGCAATTGGATTGGGGATATCTGTGAACTTATAGCCGGTGCCGATGACAAAACTATTGCTCCTGGTTTCTGTTACCTGATTATTGCTCAATCCCAGTCCCACTGTTCTGTCTCTTTTCATCTCTACCTTAAACTGCGGATCGTTGCTCTTCTTGGTCTTTAAGGTCATGTCAAATCCTAACAAGGGCGACATTTGCTCAGAAATGGTAATGGTACCAATCTGCTGCTGGGGAATCCAATTCGGTACCTCATTCTGATCCAAGGCAGAAGGCCTACCCTGCTGATCTTGGGTATAGTTTAAATTGGTAACATAACTCGCCGAAATCGTGGATCTATATTGGTGATTCACCGTAAATTGCTTGAAGTATTTCTTGACACTCTCAATTTTGGTCAATCCATCATAACTCACCTTCCAATTGGGCTGTGAAGGGGTTCTGAAAGAATTCAAGTTCACCTCCTCTGGCGTTTTTCCTGTATAGGCTGCAATAAATGCCGGTATCACCACATCTTGTGCCGTCCCTCCAAATCCTTGATAATAGCCCGAAGTTTCTGGATTGCCCAATTGATAATTCTCATCATTCAATCGTGCAGAAATCACCTCTCTGTAGGCCAACAAGTTCAGGAAAGTCTCTGACATGTTGCCATTGGCTTTGTCATCACGAACAAATGCAGTGGACCAAGTATTCACAGAAGCGCTGAAATTACCCGTCTCCATAGGAGATTGAAACTGATACTCCATGGAATCAATATCGTATCGGAAGAAACTGGTAAGATTGCGCCCATCCTGACGAGTGGCCGTCAGCTCAATTTTCATATACTTGATGGGCTCCAAGGATGCTTTCAAATTCCAGTTGGTAGTGGAGGTTTCTGTATATTGATTATTGAGGTAAGGAGATTGCACGATATAACCACCCTCTGCCATTGACAATGCAAAATTCCTATCCGTCAACTGACCTTGCCAATCTGTATTTTGCTCTCCAAAGGCAAATCCCCAACCGGGTGCCTGGAGGTTATTGTTCATTCCTAAAAATCCTGCCTTTTGGTTATACCCCGGCAACATCATTCCCTCGTTCTTGGTGTACGAACCATTCACATTTCTCACCATCATCAAAAAGCGCAATGTCACATCACCCCACTTGATCGGCTCTTTCTTTTCTTTCTTTTCTAAATCCTTACCATACCCATCTTTGTTATCCGGATTGTCCTTGTCTTTGTCTTTTCCTTTCTTATCCTCTTTCTTGCCTTGGTTGATTTCCTTCAATTTAGGCACTTTATTGTACAGGGTTTCAAAGTTCGCCGTTGCATTGGCGGTGATCTGACGGGAGTTCTGAATCTTATGACCCAAGGTGTCCTGAGTAAAAGGAGCTCGGTCCCATCTATAGCTTGAACCGTATTTGATATCGGAGTTCACAAAATCAATCAATGGGAATTTATCCAACGGCAGTTTATAGGATGCGTTGAATTGATGATTGTACACCGTGCTCTCTCCCAAGCGCATGATGTTTTGAGAAACAGTATCCTTGTAGGCTTGATACCAATCTTGATCATCCTTATTGATTACACCTCTTGGCTCCAAAACAAGAGCGGTATTGGCGGCGGTTAAATCTAACTTGATGCTTTTGGTCAAATCATACTTCACAGTATAGTTGCGATTCCAATTCCAATTTTTTTGCGCCTGGGTTTGAATCAACATATCACTGTACACCCCGGTCAATTCCAGTGTATTGTTTCTGATTCTACTGGTTTCATAAGTACGATTCATGTCGGTATGAAAACCCAATTGTTTGATACCCGGATAAAAATTGAACTCTTTGATCCACTTCAAGTAAGGAGAAGTTTTGACAACAGGCACTTTAGCAAAGGGTTTGATCTCCTTGGGTTTGTTGGTGAACGTGTAATCAAACGCCCCTTGGTATTGCTGATTCAAACGACCATCAATATTGATGTCTCTGAAATAAATTTCATTGTATGATCCGCTCAAAGAAAAATTATCGAGACTATAAAATTTCGGTTTTTCCTCTCCTCCTCCGCCTTTGGCTGCACCTCCAGGCGCAGCTCCTGCGGCTTCTCCTTTGCCCCCTTCTCCTCCTTTTCCATCTGCTCCTTCTTTTTTAGGAGCAATTTTGAAATTGGTGACATTGATACTCCTTCGCTTGGTGAGCGTTTGTGATTTCTCTTTGAGTGGCTTGGATAAATTAGGCAATTCATTCAACTCCAAATCGGGCTGCAATGGACTATAACGAGGAGTAGACACTTGTTCTGAAAAACCGAGATACAGTGGAGCTTGTACTCCCCATTTTTCCGGAAAGAATTTGCCCATCTGGACAGTGGTACTTGCATCCACTCCTGTTTTGGTTTCTTGCTGACGCTCTTGCACTTTTTGCTCTATGGTGCCCCATCCGGGGGTACTTATATTTCCTCCCACATTCACGGTGGCCAAATCAGCTAGCTGCGCGGTCATTCGTCCCAGGGCTGCCCAACCGGAGGTATTGTCAAATTCAGACATGCGCAACTCATTCACCCAAATCACCGCGCATTTCGACTTTCCATCATCTTGAGCACTGAATGCATTCTTTTTATCATCTGGATTTCTTACCCCAATCATCAACACGGTTACATTCGACACGTTAGGATTTCCTTTCACCGCAATCCGCACATTACTGTTGAGCATTTTGCTAAATTCGATTAGGTTAGAATATCCTGACGGACGATTGGCCTTTAAGTCCTGCAAATCTTTCACGACAATATCAAAATTATTGGCCTCGGGCCAAATCTCATTGTCATCATTAGTGTACCAAGGCGAAACACTCATAGGCATTTCATACTCGTAATAGTTTTGATCGAAATCAGAACCCAGACGAACAAACACCGTTAGATCTTTGTCTTTCAACTCCGTCTCAATTCCTTTGGCTTCCATGTGTGCAAACATGCGCAAGCGCTTGTATTGTCGCATGTCAAAGCTCACATTTCTATAGGTAGCACGCGCATCACCATCATTCAAATTACAAACCGTCATTGAAAGTGACTGCTCGTTCATACTGCGCAAATTGGCTGTGGCAACATCCTGCTCACGGATGATACCTGGAGGAATCGCATAAGGCACCGGCTCTCTGTTTCCGTTCTCTTCAATGTTCACCGCCGCAATATCAAACTCCGTAGCTTGATCATCATTGGGCTCTAACTCCTGAGGGCCCAAAAGACTATTGGTATATTTTCTCCACTCTCCTCTTACCAATTCCAAGCGGGCAAAACGCAAAGTCACCGGCTCCTCCCAACCTTTGAGGAACATTCTGATGTAACGTATGGAACGGAAATCAGGAATGTTTCCTACTCTCTTTTCAAACTCTTGTATAGGCACTTTGAACTGATACCAACGAATGCTTCTTTCCTCACCATTTGCGGTAGTTTTGGTAGTTACAAAACTATCGGTGATATAATTGGAACCGATGTTGCTCTCTCCCATATCACCAGGACGCAGACTTACTTTGTATTGAAAATAGCTTTCAATTTGATTCAAGGTGATGTCTTGATTGATGTCCTCTGTATTGGGAACGGTGGTGGCTGTGATGGGATATCCTTCTGGACTAGAGGTATTGGCATTGCCCTCATAACCATTGAAGAATTTATATCGATCGATGGTATTCAAATTGGCTTGATCACTTGCGCTTCCTCTGAAATACTGGTAATTATCGGCAGAGGGATCAGCTGCCACTTTCACATAAGCTTCCGGTGTGACGTGACCTTGAACGGCCGCTAACCATTGAGCAAAAAATGTTTGTTCATCAGCCGAAGTCAAACCATCGATTCCTATGTCTTGTTGCTCAAAAGAACCACTGGTGTTGTCAAAGGCATTGACCACATTGAAAGTTGAAGGATTAGGAAAATTACCCCAAGTGCCTGTTAAAACGGGCAATGGATTGTTATCCGTTGGAAATCCATTTTCAAAAGATAAGTGTGAATCATTTAAAACATCTTCTGATACATTTCCCAAATTGAAATACAAATCACCACCATTGATGTTTTCCGAGTCATCATTAAAAGGATCCATTAACCAAAATTGAATGAACTGCACATTGCTGGTTTCAAAATCGGTAGTGGTCAAGGCTCTTTGAATACCACCCCAACGAGTCTCTGGTGCATTGAGATTTCCGTCTGTATCTAAACCAGCAGAGTATCCCGCCAATCCCAACGGCTGATCATAATTGTAAGGTCCTCTTTCTTTGGGGTAGTATGTCAAGTCCAAAGTCTGGATATTGGGAGGAGTTCCTGTGGGTAATTGACGATTGGGGAATACCTCACTTTCCAACACCTCGCGCATGCGGTGATCACTTTGGACATCCGCTGTGATATTGGTGGGCGTCAATGCATTATTGCGATAAAACAAAGGATCAATCACATACCAACTCATCCTTGCACGATTGTAATTGTACACCAAACTGTCCTCAATATTTCCCTCTGGGAACAAGGTTTGCTGCAATTTTGGGGTACTGGCTAAAAACCATTGATTCAAAGAACGCAAGTCAATTAAACTTTGACTACCTTCAAAGTCATCGAGGTAAGCGTTTCCAATCTTAGAAATGGCCCGGCTGTGTCCAGGGAACATCTTGGCCGCTTCTCCGCTAAAAGAAATACTTGACTTCGCTTTGGTTTTGATAAATGGCAAACGATCCACCATTTCTGTCAAAAAAGGCACCTCCTTTTGATAAGCAATATCTCCCCCAACTACCCAGTTATTCACCGGCTCATCTCCAATATTTACCTTTTGGGTAAGGGGGCGCTCTCTCAAATTCATAAAAGTAGATCCGATGGTCAGATCTTTATTGACTTTATAGTCGAAGCGGCTACCGATCATGGTTTTAAACTGCATATTGAAAAGCGAATTGCTTTCCACAGAAACTTTGATGGGATTGCCGCTATTCATCACCCCTTCATTGATGATTTTTACTTTTCCTAAATTATAGTCCACCGTAAAATCTTGTCCCTCTACCAACTTGATACTACCAGATGTGACACTTACGGCACCTTGAGGAATATTCATGGCATTGAGAGAAATTTCCGATCCTGAAGCTGATTGATATTGGCCCTTGATCCGGAAACGATTGAGCTGAGGAAAGTTGATTTGGGCTGCTGTTTTGGTTGAATCATAGAGAGGTTGAAACACCACCTGGCTGATCATTTGCTGCGCAGCCGTGGTATTGCCCAAACCTTGAATGATCTCATTGGCTAAATGCGAACCAAATGGCTCCACATGAGGGAAGAAGATTCTTCCTGACTGGGCATCGATCAATCCGCCCTGGGTAGAGGCATTGGGAACAAAGTCAAAGAAAGCATCGGGATAGGGCATTTGTTGGGCGTCTATTCTGTCCAAATCCAATACTTGCAACAAGAGCTTTCCGTCCAAGGGCTCACGTTGGATACTGTTCATATTAACTCCCGTAGCTGGATTGTTGTACCAAACATCCAAACGGAAATTTTCAGGAGAGACGCCAAATGCTCCCAAATTATAAACGTTCTTCATCATATTGTCCCACAAGGGAGCTGGATCACCGTTGGTTAATTTAACCATGGTGATAGAAGACTTCAACATTTTTAGGATCAATGCTTGCGGGGCAGCGATACCATCTTGAGACAGCGTTCCCACTTGGAAAGTTTCTCCGTTTAAAGTATACTCATAGGCTACACCCAAAACTTCCGCGTTGTTCAACGCTTGTTTTAAAGAAATGAAACCCAATCGAGCGTTGTAGGTATATTCTGTGGAAGTGAGCTTCCTGGCATTTCCCACGCGCTCGTAATGAATACCCTGACGCAATCCCAATCCCAATGCTTGAATGGCCGGATTGGCGTTGGTAAAATCCAATATCTCTTGGCTTCCCATCATGGTGGCATAGAGATCATTGTTGTCGTTGTCCGGATTATTGGGTTGAGGCAAATTCACCAAACCTTGATAATTATAATCAGTAGACATATTGGCTTGACTTTCCCCTAAATCAGAGAAAGTCAGAATATTTCTTACATCTTGGGTATTGGCTTGCTGGTTTACCACCCACACCTCGATCCTTGTGATATTGGCCCCGCTATTGACAATGGGCAAAGCGGCCATCGCATTGTCATATTGGTTTCTAAAAAACCCGGATAAAAAATAGTGTCGGTTGGCTTCGTAATTGTCCACGGGTATATCAAACTGCTGTGTCTGTGCGCCGCCTTGGACATTTATTTCCTTTCTTTCACCCTTTTGCTGAGACAGCACCGTGGTGTTCTTTAACTTTCCCCACTGGGTTTCAATTTTAGCTCCGAACAAACTAGAGCTTCCTTGAATCAAAGATCCACCCAAAGGCATTTGTACTGTTCCTAATTCAATCTTCTTGACGATTTGATCTTCATCTCCCGTGTATTGAAGTTTCATTTGGTTCTCAAAATCAAACTGACTCTCGGTATTGTAATTCACATTGAGTTTCATCCGGGTTCCGATATTCCCCGTCACATTGAGCTGAATTTTTTGATCAAAGTTGAAAGTAGAAACGCGTTGTTGACGGACTGGGATTCTCGGATTCTCCACTTTGGACATGTTCATTCCGAAAGTGAGTTCGGCGCTTCCTTGAGGACGAATTTCAATTTCATTTGAACCGAAAATATTTTCAAACGCCTCACTTTGAATTTTAAATACTGGGGCAAATTCACGGCTTGCTTCGTCTTCCTCCTTTACCAATTCTTTCCAATAAGCCGTAACATTGTCTTTCATCTGAAAATCCAAATATTCCTGCAAAGTCATTTGGGTAGCATTTCGGAAATCGATGCGATCTCCGATTTTTTGAGAGACCTCGTACATACCCGTTTCTGGATTGTACTCCACGTGATACTTGATGTTCTTAGGAAGCGGTATGGAGACACCACCGGGGGAAGACTGAGGATTAATCGGATCTTGATTAGGCCAGATGGGGGTGATCGTAGTATCCACCACTACTGTGCGCTCCATCTTGAATTTACTCAACTCGGAAATATCACCATAGGTAATCTCGGAATTAGAAAATGCCCACCATGAGGAGAGGCAGACAATGGCTGCCAATAGACTCCAAACACCGATATGCTTTGCGTTAGCCGACACCTAAATTTGCTTCAATACCCATTTTATCCATTCTTCCAAACTGGCGGATGGATATTCTTTCATCACACGCTCCAAATGCTTTTCAGCTTTGGACTTATCCAATCCCAATGAGGAAAGGGCTATTAACGCATCCTGACGCTGTATATTGTGTCCAGACTCGATTTTTCCGCTGACCATCGTCATGTCCACCTTACCCATTTTGTCGTGCAAATCGATGATCATCCTCTCTGCTGTTTTTTCTCCAATACCCTTGATTCTCTTGAGTGCAGCTACTTCCTTGTTGACAATGATCATTCTCAACTCATCGGCAGACAAGCTAGAGAGAACCATTCGCGCCGTGTTAGGCCCCACCCCACTCACAGAAATCAACTTCTTAAAAAACTCACGATCATCAGAAGAAATGAAACCATACATTACCAAAGAAAAATCATTTCCATTGATATGCAGATGGGTAAACAAAGTTACCTCGCCCGTATCCGGGAGAGAACTGAAAGTACTCAAGGGTATTTGGATATGATAGCCCAAACCACCGACCTCAACGACCGCATGAAATGGACTTTTCTCCAATAACCTTCCTCTAACGCTATGAATCATGTTGGTATAAAGAAAGGCGTGAAAATAATCAAAAAATCAATACTAGGCGCGACCTGTTCCTTTCAATTGCGCATCGACCACGGCTATGCGGATCATATTTACAATTTCTCTCACAGAACAACCCATTTGCAAAATGTGATAACTATGATTCATTCCCAACAAGACAGGGCCAATTACTTCACAACCCGCCGATTCTTGCAACAATTTATAGGCGATATTTCCCGCAGACAAATTGGGGAATATCAGGGTATTCACCTGTTGACCTACCAACTTTGAAAAGGGAAAATTCTCCTTCAGCATCTCATTATTGAGCGCGAAATTGGCTTGTAGCTCCCCATCCACGATGAGATTGGGATGAGACTTTTGCAAAATAGCAGCCGCCTTGGCCATTTTTTCTGGATCCGCCCCTTTAGCCGAGCCGAAATTCGCATAACTCAACAAAGCCACTCGTGGAGTGATTTTCATTTTGCTGATGGCCTCCGTCACTCTTAAGGTGATTTCTACAATATCTTCCGCAGTGGGATTCTCATTCACAGTGGTATCAGCAAAGAAGAGAGGTCCCTTGAGCGTCTGTACGATATACATCCCGCATACTTTTTTGACTCCTTCTTGTGGTCCAATTACTTGCAAACCTGGACGAATCACTTTAGCGTAATTCCGGGTCATTCCGCTGATCATGGCATCCGCCATCCCTGTTTCCACCATCATCGCACCAAAATAGTTGCGCTCTCGCATGGCACGCACGGCATCCGCGTGGGTAACCCCTCTGCGTTGTCTTCTTTCAAAATATATTTTTCCAAAACGATCTCTATTCTCGTCTTGGCTCTCATCTCTGGGATCAAAAATCGCCACTCCTTCCAAATCAATGTCCCATTCTTTGATCAGCGATTGGATACGATGGACATCTCCCAATAAAATCGGGATGGCACATCCTTCATCTTTAGCGGATTCTGCGGCCTTCAGTATTTTTATATTTTCCCCCTCGGCAAACACCACTCTCTTGGGAGATTTACGCGCTCGTTCAGCTATTCCTCGGGTAAGGGCATTGTCCCGACCAATTCTTTTGAGCAAATCATTTTTGTACGCTTCTTCATTGGGCATTGGCAATTGAGCCACTCCGCTCTCCACTGCGGCCTTGGCTACCGCCGTAGAAACAACATGGATGAGACGAGGGTCCAACGGCTTGGGGATGATATAATCCCGTCCGAAGTTGAGGGATTGAAGGTTATAGGCCTCCACCACCTCTTCTGGCACTGATTCCTTGGCCAACGCCGCTAAAGCATGCACGGCAGCCAATTTCATTTCATTATTGATACACCGAGCGCGCACATCCAAAGCTCCTCTAAAAATAAATGGGAAGCCCAAAACATTATTCACTTGATTGGGATGATCACTTCTTCCAGTGGCCATGATGACATCAGGACGCGCATCCAAGGCCTCTTGATAAGCGATCTCGGGCTCCGGATTGGCCAATGCGAAAACAATAGGATTGGGCGCCATCGAACTGATCATTTCTTGAGACACCAATTTACCTTGCGACAATCCCAAAAACACATCCGCTCCCTTCATCGCATCGCAAAGACTTCCAATGTTATGGGCAGTGGCAAATCTTCTTTTGCGATGATCGATATCTTGCCGCTCCTGCGTAATCAAACCTTTGGAATCGAACATAAAAATATTTTCCAAGCGGGCTCCCAATTGCAACATCATGTCGATACATGACAATGCAGCGGCGCCAGCTCCACTCACCACAATGCGCACCTGTCCGATTTGCTTTTCTGCTAATTCCAGGGCATTGATCAATGCCGCGCTCGAGATGATGGCTGTGCCATGTTGATCATCGTGCATGATCGGAATATTCAATTCCGCTTTGAGACGCTCTTCAATTTCAAACGCCTCAGGCGCTTTGATATCTTCCAAATTGATTCCACCAAATGTGGGGGCAATATTTTTGACGGTGCGTACAAACTCATCTACATCTGTGGCATCCACTTCGATATCCATCCCATCAATATCCGCAAAGATTTTGAAAAGCATGCCCTTCCCTTCCATTACCGGCTTGGAGGCCTCTGGACCCAAATTTCCCAAACCTAAAATGGCGGTTCCGTTGGAAATAATCGCCACCAAATTACCCTTTGCCGTGTAGCGATACACATCTTCAGGGTTATTGGCAATGGCCAAAACCGGCTCTGCCACTCCTGGTGAATAGGCCAACGCTAAATCTCGTTGTGAACTGTGTGGCTTGGTGGGAATAATCTCCAACTTGCCTTTTCTCCCCTGTTCATGATAATCCAGGGCATCTTTTTTCTTAATCGCTTCCATTAACCAATTTCCTTAGGAGCGCAAAGGTAAGGCAGGACGCATAAACTCAACGGCCTCCGATATCGCACTCTTGATTGGGGTAAATACAAAAGACAACTCGTCTTCTACTTTCTTAGAACGATACTTGGTTACTTTACTGGTGTTTTGGATTGTCTCCCGCGTTATCACCGCTTTCTTACCAGTAAAAAATTCACGCATCGAATCCAATTTTTGCAACCACCAGAGCAAAGATTCGCTCACGACCTTCTGCGGAATAGTGATACCCAAAATTGAAGATGTTTGTTGAAAAAAATCTTTCATCATCCAATTCTCACCCACCATGACATATCGCTCCCCCCATTTTTTTTGCAACATCAATTGTATCATCACCATGGCCACATCCCTTGCCGCTACAAATCCGGTTCCGCCAGCGGGATAGGCGTTCCAGCCGCGAGCAATGGTTTTGATCAGTTGACCCGAACTTTGATGCGGTGAGCAAGCCCCGATCACCACACCCGGATTCACAATCACCGCAGACAACCCCTCTTCCACACCGCGCCAAATTTCCATTTCAGATAAAAATTTAGTTCTTCCGTACTCTGTATGATCCTTGGAGGGTTGCCAAAAACAATGTTCATCCACCCATCCGTCAGATGCCGCTTTGCCCAAAGCGGCAATAGAACTCACATGACAAAGAGGGATTGAAAACTCCAATGCCCAATCTACCCATTGCGCTGTACCTTCAACGTTCACCTGATTCATCTTTTCATGATCTTTGTGATGATAAGAAACCATCGCCGCACAATGAAAGAGTCCTTCACAATGGACGGGGTGCTCTTCCCAATCTATCTCCTCGATATTTCTCCAGTGAATTTGATCCCAACAAGCAAGGGCATCTTTAAATTGAAAAAATGGTTTCAAGGATGCCGGATTTTGGCGATGGTAAAAAGCCACTACTTGATGGCCATTTTTTACCAATTCCAACAATAGGTGCGAGCCCACCAATCCCGTTGCCCCCGTGATCCAAAACATGCAGCGAAGGTAAGAACATTGTGAATTAACTTCGCCAAAGTTTGGAAACGAAACCCCATATTGCGCAAATATTGAAAACACTGCCGGAAAAACCGGGGGTATATCAATTTTTTGATGCGCAAGGCGAGCTGCTCTACATTGGAAAAGCCAAGGTGCTGAAAAACAGGGTGAGCAGTTATTTTTCCAAAATCAAATATGACAGTGCCAAAACGCTGCAATTGGTCAGGAGAATCGATCAGATTCAGTTCATTGTGGTCCATTCCGAAACCGATGCGCTGCTGCTGGAAAACTCGCTCATCAAGCAGTACAAACCGAAATACAACATCGCCCTGAAAGATGATCGGTCTTATCCCAGTATCGTGATTAAAAAAGAGGGATTTCCGCGTGTATTTGCTACCCGAAAAATCATCAAAGACGGATCGGAATATTTAGGGCCCTATTCCAATGTAAAGTCCATGCATCAAGTATTGGATTTGGCCAAAAAACTATACCCTGTGAGGACTTGTAATTTACTATTGAATCATGACAACATCAGTAAACAGAAATTTCGGGTGTGTTTGGAGTATCACATAGGCAACTGCAAAGGACCATGCGCAGGTCACCAATCGGAAACGGATTACCAATCTACCATTCAAAACATTAGACGGATTATCAAGGGTCATTATGGCGATGTATTGAGAGATTTGAAAAAACAAATGCATGATTTTTCAGAAAAATATGCCTTTGAGGAAGCGCAATCGACTTTAGAAAAAATCCAAGCATTAGAGAGTTTTCAGGCGAAAAATACTATCGTACATCCCTCCATTTCAGATACAGAAGTATTCTCAGTGGTTTCGGATGAAAATATTGCTTTTGTCAATTATCTCCAAATCATGAATGGTTCTATTTCTATGGGATACAACCTAGAAATCAAAAAACGATTGGAAGAAACAGACGAAGAAATTTTACAATATGCCATTGTGGAAATTCGACAGAAATTCAGTACTACCATTCAAGAAATATTATTGCCATTTCTTACCACATTGCCTTGGGATAACATCACGATCACTATTCCACAAAGAGGAGACAAGAGAAAATTAGTAGAGTTGTCGGAAAGAAATGCCAAACAGAGTCTATTGAATCACTACAAGCAAATAGAGATCACAGATCCTGCTCGTCATACCGACAGAATTTTAGAAACGCTCCAAAAAGATCTGCATTTGTCTCAATTACCTCGACATATTGAGTGTTTTGATAATTCCAATATTCAAGGAACCCATCCCGTGAGTGCTTGTGTTGTTTTCAAAAACGCCAAACCCGACAAGGCCTCCTACCGTATATTCAATGTGCAAAGCGTACAGGGACCAGATGATTTTGCCACCATGCGGGAGGCTATTTTCAGACGATATCGCCGGCTCATCGAAGAAAATGAACCCCTGCCGCAATTGCTCATCATTGATGGGGGAAAGGGCCAGTTGAGCGCCGCGATGGAAAGCCTCAATGCATTGAATCTGATTGGGAAAATGGGCGTGATCGGGATTGCAAAAAGGTTGGAAGAAATATATTTTCCGGGAGATTCAGACCCTATTTATTTGGACAAAAGATCAGAGTCATTAAAACTGATTCAACACCTCAGAGATGAGGCACATCGTTACGGACTTTCTAAGCACCGCAACCGCAGAAGCAAAGCCGCTATTCAAACCGAATTAACACAAATCAAAGGCCTCGGCCCCAAATCAGCAGAGAAACTCTTAAAATCCTTTGGAAGTGTCGAGAAAATCAAAAAGGCCTCGATAGCTGAATTGACGGAGGTGGTAAACCTCAAACAAGCACAATTGATTCAACATTATTTTAACGGTTTTTCAGCCGCTCAATAATGAGCAAATGCATGTTAATACAAGGACAAATGAATTAAAACCCTATGAACATCCACATTATCTTTGCTTGAATGAAAAACTTAGACGAAGAGAAAATTCACAAATACAATCAATGGATTTGGTGGATTGGATTGTCCCCTTTGATTTTGGTATTCCTGATTTTATTGATTGCACTTTTCAGTGGCTTACCCAATGTTGAAGCGTTGGCGAATCCAAAAATCAATTTAGCATCTTCTATTTACAGCGCAGACGGAAAAATCATTGGATCCTATTTCAAGGAAAATCGAATTGACGTAAAATACAACGAAATCCCTAAACATGTAGTAGATGCGCTGATTGCCACAGAAGACGAGCGTTTTTACCAGCACAGCGGAGTAGATTATCTGGGTCTGATTCGCGCGGCTTTCAGCCTAGGAGTGGATGGCGGTGGCTCCACTCTGACCCAACAATTGGCTAAACAACAATTCACCGCCAACTTCGAAAATGTATCCAAACTCACTCGTGTTTGGCAAAAAATCAGAGAATGGATCATCGCTTGTCGGTTGGAGAGATTATATACCAAAGAGGAAATCATCACCCATTATCTCAATCAGTACGACTTCTTGAACCAAGCGGTGGGTATCAAGTCTGCCGCCTATGTGTACTTCAATACTACACCGGATCAACTAACGGTAGAGCAAGGTGCCATGTTGATTGGGATGCTCAAGAATTCATCATTGTTCAATCCCATTCGCAGAGAAGAGAAAGTTACCAAAAGGAGAGAAGTGGTGCTCAAGCAAATGGAGAAAAACGGTTACATTACAGAGCAGCAATACGACAGCTTGCGAGTGCTACCGCTTGGTATAGACTTTCAAAAAATTAGCCACACAGAAGGCATGGCTCCCTATTTCCGAGAAGTTTTGAGAGGGAAAATCCAAGAGCTGTTTGAAGAAAAAAATGAAAACGGCGAGCTGAAATACAAGCGTGCCGATGGCACCGCATACAACATTTACAAAGATGGATTGCGGATTTATACGACCTTGGATTCGCGCATGCAATCCCATGGAGAATTTGCGGTAGAGGAGCATTTGAAAAAAGAGTTACAAAAAGCATTTTGGCAAGATTTAAAATCGAGAAAAAAAGAAAACTATCCATTTTACAATGGCATTTCCAAAACGGATAGAGAAAATATCGTCAATCAATCTATCAAACAAAGTGATCGGTATAAGATTCTTTCCGGAGCACTTTGCCCTGAATGTGCCAGACCCAAGATTTACATTGTCAAAAAAGACAACGAGTTTATTTGCAACGAAGAAGCTGGCGGGTGTGGTGAGCATTGGCCGATGAGAACAGAGGAAGAAATCTTGGCCAATTTCAAAACACCAAGGGCCATGAAAGTATACACCCACAATGGCGCCAAAGACACCGTCCTGAGTCCGTTGGATAGTATTCTCTATCACAAAAGTATTTTGCATGCCAGTTTGTTATCCATGGATCCTAAAACGGGTCATATCAAAGCTTGGGTAGGAGGAATCGATTACAACTATTTTCAATACGATAATGTGTACCAATCTCGAAGGATGGTAGGATCTACTTTTAAACCCATTGTCTATGCCACCGCCCTGAGAATGGGAAAAAAACCTTGCGATCCGATTGTCGTCACCAATCCCTGTATCACCATGCAAGGAGGAGAAAAATGGTGTCCACAAGGCGGAGGTCCCGGAAAATATGCCATGAACAAAGCATTGGCGGCTTCTGTGAACATCGTAGCGGCCCAACTGATTGCCGATTATGGCGTGGATGCTGTTATCGCATTAGCAAGGAATTTGGGAATCAAAAGTGATATTCCTAAAGCGTATTCCATCGCACTTGGAGTGGCGCAATTGTCCTTGTACGAAATGGTAGGTGTCAATGGCGCCTTGGTGCACAACGGAATGTACATCGAGCCCACCTTTTTGCTTCGGATCGAAGACAGAAATGGAAACTTGATTTATGAATCCGATCCACACATCAGTCAAGCGTTGGATCCCACCGTGGCTTACACCATGGTGGATTTAATGAAAGGAGTATGTAATTATGGTACTGCTGCCCGCATCAGAAGCGGAAGACCTTATGGCAACATCCCCTATCCATTGGCCGGAAAAACAGGTACCACCCAAAACAACACCGACGGCTGGTTCATGGGACTCACCCCAGATTTGGTGACTGGCGTTTGGGTGGGTGCTCAAGATCCCACCGTCCGCTTCTCCAGCACCAACCTAGGACAAGGAGCCAATACAGGTCTGCCTATTTTTGGCTATTACATGAATAAGGTGTATGCAGATCCAGCAATCAAAATCTCCAAAGGAGATTTCATACGCCCAAATAATTTCGACACCCTCAAATTTGATTGCAAAGTGCGAGATTCAGAGGCCATTTTCTCAGACGATATTTGGGACGATAGCAATGATGAGATCTATCAAAATGGGGAGTTATTTATGAATACAGATTCAATACAACACTAAAATGGGTTTTAATAAAGTTGTCAAAAATGCCAACGAAGCCTGCCAGGGAATTGAGGACGGAATGACCTTGATGGTAGGGGGTTTTGGATTGTGCGGAATTCCGGAAAATTGCATCGCGGAATTGGTGAATAAAAAGGTCAAGGAGCTCACCTGTATCTCCAACAACGCCGGAGTGGACGATTTCGGATTGGGATTGTTGTTACAAGGAAAACAAGTGAAAAAAATGATCAGCTCTTACGTTGGAGAAAATGCAGAGTTTGAAAGGCAAATGTTGTCGGGAGAGCTTGAAGTAGAATTGATCCCTCAAGGTACATTAGCCACCAGATGCATGGCGGCTGGCTATGGCATGCCCGCCATTTACACACCTGCTGGAGTAGGCACGGAAGTGGCAGAGGGAAAAGAAACCAGAGTATTCAACGGAAAAACTTATTTGATGGAATACGCATTTGATGCGGATTTTGCTATTGTAAAAGCTTGGAAAGGAGATACACTCGGCAATCTGATTTTCAGGAGCACTGCGCGTAATTTTAATCCTATGATGGCCATGGCCGGAAAAATAACCATTGCAGAAGTAGAAGAGCTCGTGCCTGCTGGAACACTGGATCCCGATCAAATACATACTCCTGGGATCTATGTGCACCGCATTTTTCAAGGTGCAAAATTTGAAAAGAGAATTGAACAAAGAACCACCCGTAAAAGAGATGGATCATGCTAGATAAAAATGGAATTGCAAAAAGAATTGCAAAAGAGGTAAAAGATGGAATGTATGTCAACTTGGGCATAGGCATTCCCACACTAGTAGCCAACTACGTTCCAGAAGGGATAGAGGTGATTCTTCAATCTGAAAATGGATTGTTGGGAATGGGACCCTTTCCTTGGGAAGGGGAGGAAGATGCAGACCTCATCAATGCCGGTAAACAAACCGTCACTACCCTGCCCGGCTCCTCCATATTTGATAGTGCCATGAGCTTTGGAATGATTCGGGCTCAAAAAGTAGATTTGACCATCCTTGGGGCAATGGAGGTGAGTGAAAACGGGGATATTGCCAATTGGAAAGTCCCCGGAAAAATGGTTAAAGGCATGGGAGGGGCTATGGATCTCGTGGCTTCTGCTAAAAATATCATCGTTGCGATGCAACACTGCGATAAAGCAGGAAACTCGAAACTTCTTCCACACTGCACACTCCCTCTTACCGGCATTCATTGTATACAAAAGGTAGTGACGGATTTAGGGGTATTTGACATCAAAGATGGGGCGTTCCACCTTGTGGAAAGAGCCGCCGATGTGAGTATTGAAGAGATCCAAGCCAAAACAGCCGGCAAGTTGGTAATTCCAGAAGCGGTAGGCATCGTTCAGTGATAATTTTCCTTATCATTGCAGTATGCGTAAAATCCTTTCGTGTATTGCCGCCTTGTGTTTTTTGACAACGCAAGCCCAAGTAACCTTCCCTGTCAATGGTGCCCGAGATAAAAATTGGGAGTACATTGCCCTAGAACATGCCACCCTTCACATCCATGATCAGCAAACGATAGAGGATGCAACATTGCTTTTCCATGAGGGCAAAATTATCAATGCAGGCAAAGACATTGCGCTGCCTCCTTTGACTTTGAAACTGGATTACACCGGTAAGCATATTTATCCTTCCTTTATTGATCTTTCCAGTAACTATGGACAGCCAGCTGTTGCCTCTGCCCCATGGAGTCCTATGCCGCAAATAGAAAGAAACCGAAAAGGCGCTTTTGGATGGAATGATGCCATCCACTCCGATTATGCCGCTAGTTATCACTTTGAATACAATGAAGAGCAAGCACAAGCGTATATCAAAGGTGGATTTGGTGTCGCCCTAAGTCATCAAAAAGACGGAATTGTGAGAGGGAGCGGATGTCTGGTTGCATTTAATGACAACGAATTAAAATCGCTTTTACAATCTCAAGTTTCCGCCCATTACTCTTTTGATAAGGGTTCGAGTAAACAAGATTATCCCAACAGCCTGATGGGATCCATTGCCTTATTGCGTCAAACCTATTATGACGCACAGTGGTACAAAGTTTCTGGCATTCAATCAGAAAGAAACCTGAGCTTGGAGTCATTTTTACAATTGCAAAATTTCCCTTCATTCTTTGATTGTGACGATAAATGGAATGCCTTGCGCGCCGATAAAATTGGGGATGAATTTGGTGTTCAATACATCATCAAAGGTGCTGGTAATGAATACCAGAGATTGGCTGAAATGAAAGCGAGCAAGGCCTCCTTCATTTTGCCAGTAAACTTCCCCGGACCCATTGACTGTACAGATCCCATCTTAGTGAAGCAAATCCCGCTTGAAGAAATGAAACATTGGGATTGGGCACCCGCCAATGCAGCGATGCTGAAAGGAGAAGGGATTCCCTTTGTATTTACCTCAGATGGATTGGAGGATAAGTCACAATTTTTAAGTAAGATTCAAAAAGCGGCTCAATATGGTTTGACGGAATCAGACGTCATTGCAGCACTCACCCGATTACCGGCTCAATGGACATCTTCCTATGATAAAATAGGATCATTAGAAGCCAAGAAATATGCGAATTTTATCATCACATCCTCTCCTTTGCTTTCCACAAAATGTCAAATTCTTGAGAATTGGATAATGGGAGAAAAACATGTGATTGAAACGCCCAAGGAAGAGCCTTGGCTGGGTCAATACCAATTGACTTGGGAGCAAAATGGACCGATCACTTCTACCATTATCATCGAAAAGAGACCTAACGGCCTCAACGGAACTTGGATCCAGCAAGGAGACACCCTGGCCAAGTCGCTAAAAGTAACCACTGATCCTGTTCGCGTAACCATATACATGCATCATGATAAAGACAGCACTTTCACTACACACGAGTATTTGACATTGCAGAAAACCCAATCAGGTGTGGAAGGAGTGCTGCTCAATGCTTTGAATAGCATTAAAATGGTAAAAGGCAGCTTTGAAGCAGCCCCTAAAAAAGAGCAGGAGGAAAAAGAAGAAATCACAGAATGGAAAAAACCCATCACCGCCATGACTTATCCATTTGGATCCTACGGTCGAAAAGCGCTTCCATCAAAGGAAACGATTTGGATTCAAAATGCCACTCTTTGGACCAACGAATCTGCCGGGGTGATACAAGGTGATTTGTTGATTCAGGATGGTAAAATCATGCAAGTTGGAAAAGTTACCGCTCCTGCTAATGCAGTTGTCATCAATGCCAAAGGCCTGCATGTTACCCCGGGTATCATTGATGAGCACAGCCACATTGCGCTGATGAGCGTTAATGAAGGAAGTCAATCCAGCAGCGCAGAAGTGGAAGAGGCGCGTGTGGTTTGGCCCGAGGATATCGATATTTATCGCCAGCTCGCAGGAGGCGTAACGGCCTCCCAACTTTTGCATGGCAGTGCCAATGCGATTGGCGGACAAAGCGCCTTGATCAAACTGCGTTGGGGGATGAACGGCGATCAAATGCTCATTGAAAATGCACCTGGTTTTATCAAATTCGCGCTAGGAGAAAATGTCAAGCAAGCCAATTGGGGAGAATTCAATCGCGTGCGTTTCCCTCAAACCAGAATGGGAGTAGAACAATTGTATTACGACCATTTCCACCAAGCCAGAGAATATGGTGCGGCCTGGAAAAAATACAACGCCGCTGTGAAAAGTAAAACACCCCTTCCTGCTCCGCGCAAAGATCTGGAGATGGAAGCATTGCATGAAATTCTGGAAAGCAAGCGATTCATTACCTGTCATAGTTATGTACAGAGCGAAATCAACATGCTGATGCATGTAGCCGATAGCATGGGTTTTAAAATCAATACGTTCACGCACATTTTAGAGGGATATAAGGTAGCTGACAAAATGAAAGCACACGGAGTTTCCGCTTCCTCTTTTAGCGATTGGTGGGCATATAAAATGGAAGTACGCGATGCCATCCCATACAATGGTGCCTTGCTTTGGGAGCAAGGCGTGAATGTAGGATTCAATTCAGATGACGCAGAGATGGCCAGAAGATTGAATCAAGAAGCAGGAAAGGCTGTAAAATACGGCAATGTGCCCGAAGCAGAGGCCTTGAAATTTGTGACCCTCAACCCAGCAAAGATGCTTCATCTTGACCATCGAATGGGTTCATTGGCACCCGGAAAAGATGCCGATGTTGTCATTTGGAACAACCATCCATTGAGTGTGTATGCCATCGCTGAAAAAACATTTGTGGATGGAAGATGCCTATATGATCGATCAGAAGAGGATGCCTTGCATCAAGCAGAATGGCAAGAGAGAAAACTACTGATGGATGCCATGCAACACTCTATTGAAAATGGAGACCTACCACAAAAAGCCAATGGCCGAAGAAGAAGGCATTTCCATTGCGATTCAGAAGGCGAGTTATTCATCATTCAAGACCACGACCATGAAAATCATCATTAATTTTTTGATAGGTTGCATCACCCTAACAGCATGGGGACAATATGCGCCGGCGCCTCAACAATCGAAATCCATTTTAATTCTCAACGCCACCGTGCACCTTGGAAATGGAAATGTCATTCCCAATGCGGCTGTTGGTTTTAAAAAAGGTAAGATAGAACTGGTAGCCGACGCCTCTACCATTCGCCTTTCTAAGGAGGCCTATGACACCACCATACTGGCAGAGGGACAGCATTTATATCCCGGGTTTATTGCCCCAGCCATTAATTTAGGATTGATTGAAATGGAAGCAGTGCGAGCTACCTCTGACTTCTATGAAGTAGGAGAATTCAACCCACACATTCGCTCATTGATTGCCTTTAATACCGACTCAGAAATTCTACCAACTGTCAGAAGCAATGGAGTCTTATTTACCCAAGTGACTCCCTCAGGAGGGGTCATCTCCGGCACTTCCTCCGTGGTTCATTTAGATGCATGGAATTGGGAAGATGCCATGGTGTTGAAAGATGACGGAGTACACTTGCATTGGCCCGATTTGTACCGCCGATCAGCCGCTGGTTTTGATAGGAATAAAAATTATGACGAAGAGAAAAATCAAATCACCCAATTTTTTGAAAATGCCGCCGTCTATTGCTCACAAAGTCAACACAATGAAGTAGATCTTCGGATGGAAGCCATGTGTCCAGTATTATTGGGAAGGAGCAATTTGTATGTGCATGCAGAAAACGAGCGCCAATTGCTAGAGGTGGTGGCCTTTAAGCAAAAAATGAAAATCAAAAAGGTAGTGATCATTGGCGGTTATGATGCGCCGTGGGTAGCCACTTCTTTGAAAGAAGAAAATATCTCCGTGATGATTCCTCGCGTGCATAGTTTACCACACTATTCTGCTGATGCCGTTGATGGACCCTTTACCCTTGCCAAGCAATTGCATGATGCGGGGGTATTATTTTGTTTTCAAAACGCTGGGGATATGGAAGCCATGAACTCCCGCAATTTGCCATTTTTAGCCGGGACAGCCGTAGCCTACGGATTACCCTACGAAGAGGCCGTCAAAGGGCTGACTTTGAACGCAGCAAAAATTTTGGGGATGGATCAACAGTATGGCTCTATTGAAGTAGGTAAAAGTGCAACCTTCTTTCTCTCCACCGGTGACGCTCTGGATATGAAAACCAACCAACTCACTCATATTTTCATTGATGGACGCAATGTAACGGTACGTAATAAGCAATACGATTTGTACATGAAGTACAAGCGCAAATACGCCCAAGACAAGAAATAGTCTCCATCCATCCGCACCAATCCCCAAAAGGATGTTGATTTCTCGAGGGTAGTACAACTTTTGACAAAGGTTTATGCCTTTATTTTGTTGCTTAAAGAGAGAACTGAATGAACGTAATTGTACCCATGGCGGGAATGGGCAAGCGCCTTAGACCCCACACTTTGACCACCCCAAAACCACTGTTGCATGTAGCTGGCAAGCCCATTGTACAGCGACTTGTGGAAGACATCGTCAAAGTGAGTGACCAAAAGATTGAGCATATTGCTTTCGTTACGGGTCGATTCGGAGAAGCCGCGGAAAAACACTTACTGGCTGTTGCAGAAGCTCTGGGAGCCAAGGGAAGCATCCACTATCAAGACCAAGCGCTAGGTACGGCCCATGCCGTGATGTGTGCTGCTGAGCATCTTGAAGGTCCCGTCACGGTGGCCTTTGCCGACACCCTCTTCCGTGCCAACTTTACATTAGATGCCTCTGCCGATGGCGTGCTTTGGGTACAAAGAATAGATGACCCCAGGCAATTTGGGGTGGTGGTGACAGACGACTCAGGTAAAATTCTAGAATTTGTGGAAAAACCACAGACCTTTGTCAGTGACCTTGCCATGATCGGTATCTATTTCTTCAAAGACGGAGCTTGGTTAAAAAGAGAATTGCAATATCTGTTAGATCATAACATCACCAACGGTGGCGAATATCAACTACCCGATGCCTTGCGCAATATGATGAAGCAGGGGGCTAAGTTTACACCAGGGGCAGTCAATGATTGGATGGACTGTGGAAATAAAAGCGCCGTAGTAGAGACGAATCAAAAAATATTAGGATATGAGCCTCAATACGCTCAAGCCATTGAAATTGGTGAGAATAGCCAAATCATCCCTCCCTGCTATATAGCCGATAATGTTGTTTTAAAAAATGCCGTCATCGGTCCTTATGTGTCCTTGGAAAATGGATCTAAAATCATCAATAGTAAAATTGAGAACAGCATTGTCAACGCCAACACCACTATCGCCGATTGCCAGCTAGAAAACACGATGATCGGTGCGCACTGCCATATCAAAAATTATGCAGGTACCATTAACCTCGGCGATTACTCCACTATCGGAAATATTGAATAATTGAATACTCGAATTTTCTATATCATCCTCAGTTGTGGCTGGCTATCCTTGAGCAGTTGTCATAAAACACAAAAATCAACCGCTACCAGCCCCGTTAATCAACAACAAAACAAGGCTGCCAACGATTTATTTTTTAAAGGTATCCAATTCAAAAATCAACAAAAATGGACACAAAGTGCTGAGGCCTTTGATGCGTACATTCAAATGATGCCGAAAGAAGGCGCAGCACATTATGAATTGGCTCGAATCCAAAGAGAGCAATTGCTCCTTCCCAATGATGCATTAGCACACGCCACGACTGCCTACCTATTGGATAAAAATAACAAATGGTATGTACTCGAAATGGCTCGCGGTTATAACTCACTCAACAAGTTATCCGATGCCGTGAAATGGTATGAAAAGGCCCACCAATTGGATCCACAATGGACACTGCCCTTGTTTGAATGGACCGATGCCTTGAGCAGAAGCGGAAAAACCATCGCCGCCATTGATGTCTTGAATAAAATTGAAAAAATCAATGGCAAGGAAGAATATCTCACCGAATATAAATTCCAACTTTACTTTCAAAACCAAGACTTAAAGTCCGCTGCGAATGAACTAGAATCTCTTGCCATGGCATTTCCCAAAGAGGCGAAATTTACTATAAGAGCGGCGGAATTCTATCAGCAAATTGGACTTAATGACAGAGCATTAGCATTGCTCAAAACCAACCATCTCGAAGATAATGGATACTACCATTTTTTATTGTACAATATCGCCACTGCACAAAATTCAGAAACCTTAGAAAATTTTGAGCATCTGCTTAAAGCGATGAGTTCTTCTGATGTCAATATGGATCAACGAGTAGCTGCCCTTTATCCATTTTTGTATCACACCAATGGAAAAGAAAAAGATGAAATCATCGCTCGTTGTATTGATCTAACCATACAACTCTTTCCCAACGACGCGAAAGGACACTCCATGAAGGGTGATTTCATGGCGACGCTGCATAAAGAGCGAGAAGCCATAGAGGCCTACGAAAAAACACTGCAACTCGATCCCTCCAAAAGTGCAGTATGGATCGCCTTGCTCTCCATTTATGAAAACTCTTATGATATCGATCCCAATGAGTGGCAAAAAAAGGCACAAGAGGCCAT
>JACCDJ010460685.1_pt1 | contig 25846 bp, 22 predicted proteins | sample 7444481 | NCBI WGS metagenome assembly JACCDJ01 (sample SAMN15323435, study PRJNA562643) | freshwater metagenome | isolation source: river surface water | place: USA:Blue River Watershed | collected 2017-08-15 | reverse complement strand
ACCTATCAGCGTAGTCTGGCATTTGCATCTGAGGCGGGCGCGCAGCCGATACGGCTGTCGTATCGTCGTGATGCGCTGTGGCTTGAGGCAGGTGATTTACAAGTTCCACTGAAAGATATCAGTGTGAGTCAAGCTGCAGTGCAGGTGCGCATGGATGGTCTGCAATTGCAGGGCCATGTCGTGAGGCAGCAGGATACCTTTCATGTATTTCACGCAGGTCATCACTGGCAAATTCTGTGGCGCGACCCGATTGCGCATGCCGGTGAAGGTGAGGCGGACGAAGGCCGGCTGACTGCACCCATGCCGGGCAAAATCATTGCATTGCTGGTGAGTGCAGGTGAGCGCGTTGCCCGAGGCGCACCCTTGCTCATCATGGAGGCGATGAAAATGGAGCACACTATCAATGCGCCCAGTGATGGCACGGTGAGCGAGTTGTTGTATGCCGTGGGCGATCAGGTGGATGAAGGCGCGCAGCTGCTCAGCTTGTCGGTTGGGGAGGTGTGATGTCTAGCTTGCCTGAGAGCGTCAAGCTGGTGGAAGTGGGGCCACGCGACGGATTGCAAAACGAAAAGGACATCATTCCGGCAGGGATCAAGGTGGCGCTGGTCGACCGACTGACGGCAGCCGGATTCATAAACATCGAAGCGGCTTCTTTCGTCTCGCCGAAATGGGTGCCGCAAATGGCGACGTCGGGCGAGGTAATGGAAAAGATTACGCGCAAGCCCGGCACGATCTATTCTGCGCTGGTGCCGAACATGAAAGGCTTTGAGGCGGCCCTGGCGGCACGCGCGGATGAAATCGTAATTTTTGGTGCTGCCTCGGAGGCGTTCTCGCAAAAGAATATCAATTGCTCCATTGCAGAATCCATAGAACGCTTTCGTGAAGTCGCACAAGCGACCAAAGATCAGGGGTTGCGTCTGCGCGGCAGTATCAGTTGCGCGCTTGGTTGCCCTTATCAGGGTGAAGTCGCATTAGATGCCGTAGCGGATGTGGCGATGCGTCTGCGTGATCTGGGATGTGACGAAATTGATGTGGCCGACACGATTGGTGTGGGTACTGCGATCCGAGTGCAACAGGTATTTGAGCGCGTGGCAAAAGAGTTTGCCATCGATAGGCTGGCAGGGCATTTTCATGACACCTATGGACAGGCTCTGGCCAATATTTATGCAGCACTCGAAGTGGGCGTGAGCATCTTTCATGCGTCGGTCGCGGGTCTGGGCGGCTGTCCTTATGCCAAGGGCGCGACCGGCAATGTCTCGACGGAAGATGTGCTTTACCTGTTGCAGGGGTTGAATATAAAAACCGATATTGATCTGGATGCCGTCGTGGATGCGGGACAGTTCATTTCAGATTATCTCGGCCGCAAGGCGGTCAGCCGCGCAGGGAATGCGATTGTGGCGCGGCGCGCCAATGACTCATCCAAGGAGACAGCATCATGAGCCCGAAGCTGCAGCCCGGCATACAGTTTGAATGGCAAACCACGGTACCCGAGCATTCGGTCGTGCCGCATTTGTTCGGATCGCAAACACCTTTTGCGCTGGACATGCCCGCTGTAATGGCCACGGGTTACATGGTGGGTCTGATGGAATTGGCGTGCACGCAGGGCATCATGGATTATGTGGATTGGCCAAACGAGCAGAGTCTGGGTACGCATGTGAGCTTTTCCCATCTCGCGGCTACGCCGCCCGGCATGACACTCACCATACGCGGTGAGGTGATTGCTGTCGAAGGCCGGCGCGTACGTTTTCGTGTGGAAGCCTGGGATGGTCTGGACAAGATCAGCGAGGGTGAACACGAGCGCGCCATCATCACGCCTGAAAAATTTCATGAGCGACTGAACGATAAAAAACGCCGGGCGGGTCTGTGAGCTTTATAAGCTCTGGCGAAATGCTGCATTGTCATTCTGCCGTTTTGCCAGCGACCATGGTGCCTTACGACGCTTGTTTTAAAAGAAATTCTTGTGCCCACGCTTGGGTAAGAAAATTCTGATTTTATGGACCTGAAAAATTTCGATCCTCTGACGCACACGGGGCCATTGCCATCACCTTGCATCAATATTTGCCAGATGGAAGAGACCACGGGATGGTGTAAAGGCTGTCAGCGCACGATCGATGAAATCATTGACTGGGGTATTGCGCCAGAAGCAAAAAAACGACAGATCTGGCTGGCCATTCACGCACGTCGGACGGCAAAATAAGCGCTTTCATCAAAATTGGTTGTGCTCTTTTTGATGGCAGTGCATTTTGTCGTTTTCTTCGTTGGCTTCCTCAAGGACACCTCATGCAGCCGAGTTTTTATCAGCCCGCTTCCGTGGTGATCGGTCCGGCGTACAGCCCCTGGTTCAAGATGCTGGCAACGCTGTTTACTTTCGGGTTGATTGCCTACGGCGTCAGCTTCTCGATGCGTTTTTCCCTCGAAGCCTATGGCTGGGGCGTGATCTTGCTGATGCTGGCGGCGCTGGCACTGTTGCTCGTGTCTTTTTATGGATTTCTGCATTCAACCGTCACGATTGACGACAGGGGTATCAAGCAGACCTGGGTAATCAATCGTCAAGTACTCTGGCCCGACATCCGTGGCGCGAAAATGATAGGCATACCGCGCGCAGGCTGGCTATCTCCGCCTCGGCTGGTCGTGCGCACCGGGACTGCTTTTTATACTTTTAACGGTGGCACTGAAGCCTTGCTGACCGAGTTCGCCAGAATATCCTTGGCCTACGAGATGAAAAAATGAATCTTCCTGACTCAATGCATGTACTGGAGCGCGGCTGGCTTTCGTCGAATAACATTGTCTTCACAAGCAAGCACCGAACCGCGATCGTCGATACCGGCTACTGCACGCACGAGAATCAGACCTTGATCTTGCTGCGCCATGTACTGAAAGGACGGACGCTGGACGCCATCTACAACACGCATCTGCATTCCGATCATTGCGGCGGCAATCATATTTTGCAAACTCATTTTCCGGCAGCGCGCACCTTCGTTCCGGCAGCAGAATTCAATCGCGTACAAAACTGGGAGAGATCACAACTGACCTTTGAGGCCACGGGGCAGCGTTGCGAGCGCTTTCGTGCAGATGCCAGTGTTCATCCTGGCGATAAAATCATACTCGGTGATCTCGAATGGTCGGCACTCTGCGCACCCGGCCATCATCCTTATTCCTATCTTTTGTTTTGCGAGAAGCACGGCATATTAATTTCCGCCGATGCCTTGTGGGAGAAGGGTTTTGGTGTGGTTTTTCCTGCACTGGATGGTATCTCGGGTTTCAGAGAAACACGCGCCACCTTGCAGATGATTGAGGCACTCGATGTGCGGCTGGTCATACCCGGGCATGGCAAGCCATTCACTGAAGTAAAGCAGGCGATAGAAGTAGCCCATTCACGCATTGATTATCTCGAAGGCGACCCGCTACGAAATGCACAAAATGGCATCAAGGTCTTGCTGAAGTTCCTGCTCATGGAGCGTCAGCGAATCAAGCTCTCTGAGGTACCGAAACTTCTGAATTCAATTCCTCTGGTGAAGTCTGCCAATCAGCGGCATATGAATTTCGGTCAGATTCATTTGGCGCATTGGGCAATTACACAACTGCGCCGCGCGGGCGCTCTGGATGTGCAAGATAATTATTTGGTGGATGTAGAAGCCAAAGCGGGTTGAGTGGCTGTTTTGGACATGCAGGACAGTTTTTTATCTGACTGCTCGCAATGCGATTAAAGCGAGTGAAGCAAGGAAAACTCAGGCGCCTTCAACGATAAACAAGCGACCCGTCGACGCTGCCTGTCGCAGGGCTTTTGCTTCTATATAAGCGGATGAGCCATACCATTCGCGCGCTATGGACATTGATGGAAACTCCAGAATCACGGTGCGCATCTGATTGTGGTGTGCGTCATCCTCTCCTTCACACTGAATTCGGGTGCCGCCTCGCACCAGAAACTGCCCGCCAAAAGCTAACACGGTCGGCAGTACCAGCTTTCGATACTCCTCGTAGGCGAGCGGATCAGTGACGGTGATTTCAGCAACAACATAAGCTTTGGACATGGTATTTGCCTTGGAAAGTGCGTCTCGACAATTCAGGTACGTGCCGAAACCTATTTTTATTTTATGCCAGCGATTACTCAGGCGATCGTGGGAACCTCATTCATCCTGTGCACATGTTGATCTGCCCCCGGGATGTCGCATGAGGCTTTGGCGCGCGATTGATAAAAACCTCATCAATCTTCCATTTACCGGTCGCGTATCGATTGCATGCATGTTCCCGGATATTCTGTCAGGCACGGCTCAATTATAGGCGAAGCCCCGATGCACTTTGGAAGGCTCCGCCGTCTGGTGACTTAGTCAGTGGACACGGCCTCTATCCATTGCATCAGTCCTTCAAGACGTTGCCACAGCTCCGTGGGTGATTGGGGTTCTGGAAGGCCGCTGTTGTAGTGCTGAAATAGGGTAAGCGCATCATCCGTCATGCCGCGCTGGACGGCCTCCCAGACGGTTACTCGACACCCTGTGGCCCGCATTTCAGGCTCGGTGCCGATGAACCGGTAAGGCACACCCTGCGATTCCCATTCTCGTCGGACTTCCCGAGCGGCTGCCTGCAAACGTATCGAATTCACCGGCACGCGCACGGACCATGCGTATTGGTCCGGATAGGCCTCCTCGTTTTCTTTGGCGCTCATGAAGTGCGCTGGCCATTCACGAATCTGGGAGTCGCCCGGCTCAAGATGAAATCCTGAATGCATGAAGCGATGCCCAAGCTCTGTATAATTTTTCCGCCTGTCTGGTACGAGCGACAAGGACGGTGCTATCCATGCGTGACCCAGTGCTACTCCGGTGGTCGGTTGAATTTTGACCTCGCCGAAATCAGCAGCACCTTTCAGAACCGCGCGTGCGCAATCCTTGAAATCCTTCCCGCTGCTTGATGGAGCATTTGCATAGATCTGTGCCATCACGGCATACAACTGCTGCCGCTGCGTACGCGTGAGCTTGTCGGGCGGGACAGCAACACCAAACAATTTTTGCGTGAGTAGCAGTTCAAGTAAATCACGCAGCAATTCGGAAAACAGGACGCCTTTCGTCTCGGCCATTACGGCATTGACCATTCGATCATCAATAAAAATCGAATTTTTTCCGGCTGTCACTGTAGTTGATTTGATAGTCGCTGACTTAATGATGATTTCATGGGGTGTAATCGGAAAATCCAATATCCTCGCGACCCGAAAGAGACTGCGATGCAAGTCATCTATCGTTTTATTGGAATGATTCCACTCGCTAAAGCTCGAATGCAAGACATCACGTATGCTTGTTGAAAAATATGAACCTAGCGAGTCGTTTCGGTATTCAAGGACGCTGGCTTTCAGATCCTCTAGAAAATTGAAAAAATCCGTCGTTTGCATCAGCGTCCGATTGAATGAGTGTGGCGGTCCGTTGGAAAAACCATAGTCGCGGTATACCTCATCATCAATAATGGTTTCGACGACATTGCAGGAGAATTGCGCGTCTTTCAGTCCGTCATGGAGTTGCTTTATCTCATCTTCTGTCAGATATGACAAATGCATGCGCAGTAGCGCTTTGAAGTATTGCCGACTTTGTGCATCATCATCGATTCCCGGGCGAATTGATGCCAGCAGGTTATCCATACTCAGACATAAATAATCGCTTGTGCGGCGATGCTGCCCAGCCACTTTCTGCTCTTTGAGTTGTGACAGCAAAAGTTGGAAGGACAATGAGCTATGTCGGCTAGCCTCAAAATAATAGGAGGCCTTGCGCTGGCGATGAAATAGCTGTGGTGTTCGCCTGGCGCTTTGCGTAGATTGTTGAGTGAGCCGAAAAGGGCGGCTTGTTGTATGCACAACTGAACGAGTAAGCAGAGGGTACATGGGATTCCTTTACATTCAATTGCCAGCAAGATTTGCCGGACTCATCATGAGTGGATACCCAAAGCGCTCAGTTTGATACTTGTAAGAAAACTCGTTTGAGGTGCCACAACTTCTTCTTAGGTCTGGTGCGATGAACAGCCCAAAAAGGTCCTTGATTGCCAAGGACAGCCTGATTGAATAACACCGGAAACTTTTGTGGCAAGGTCAATGGCACCAAGTTCTGGATTTCACTTATCCCCACGGCGCAAGACGGTGCTGGCTTGCCATAAAACGCGGATTTGATCAGCGTCGCCCTAAATTTCTTCAAATAAATAACGATTTTTGAGAACTCCAGGCCTTGTTTTGTGACCGACCTTGACCATTCCCGCACTTTGCCGTGCAGTGAGGCAGGATAATTACCGAGTGTGGTTTACATCAATTTTGATTTTTGACACCTGATGAATACAACCAAGATCACGCTGAAATCAGCAATCCCGATGACACAGGATCCCAGCGCACCAATGGTCGGTGAGCGCACCGTAAACGATGCAAGCTTTTTCGTATCCTCCAGCATACCTACGATGTCATCAAAACAAAAAGTAGTGATACCCGCTTTCCGCACTAATGCCGGGCCCGGGGCAAGATGCAAGGTGTCGTCCTTGACGCCGTACGGCGAGAAGCTCGATACGCTGGCCGTTCGTGCTTTACCCGAGATATTAGGTGTGAGTGATGTTGGGGCAAACACCCCTGGGAAAATTACCCGAGCGCTGCTGGAACAGGCAATCGCCGCGCCTTTTGGTACTAAAGATATTCGGCCGCTGCCATCAACATGGCCGAAGGAGCTGATCAGCGACACCATGGTGACAGAATGGACAAGTCGACTCGTTGCGGCTTGCGATCTTGTCTATGGCGAGCGGGGCGCGCAAGCCTATATCGAGGCTGTGACGGATTTGATTTTCGATGAGGGGAATCTTGAAGCAGGTCTACCTGGCAGTATCAGAGATTTTTGTGCAATGCTCACTAAGAATGCGCTTGAAGTCGGTGTCGCACAAGGCTTGGATCGTCGCTCCCTGCAAGGACTGCGCAATACCGTGATCATTCGATTTCTGATGGGCAGCGTATTTGTCCCCCATCTGCGGCCTGCGGCGATGCGGGAATCAACGAGTGACGCATTACTCTACGCATTCGATCGTCAGCTGTTCAAACGGTTTTGCCATAAAACCACCGAGATCATTGATATCGATGCAGAAGCGATTGCGCTGCTGGCAGTCTCGCATCAGATGAAGCAAGCAGCGGTCATCTGAGTACATTTTTGAAAACCTTGCCGCGTGATTTGGCCTGTGCTTTGCGGTACTCACGGCATATCAAGTACGGCTGTACCTCTTGTGTCGAACCCGGCCCGCTCGCGACAATGCTGCTGCAGGTACCAAGCCACTGACCGATGGGCCAGCTTTACTGGTAACTGCGCGCATCCTCTATGACTTTTCCGTCATTGGGCAGTGTCCCGGCAACGACGAGTCTGACATCACCGCGCAACTTGGTAACCTCGCGTATGGTGGCTGCAATTGCTTCCGTCTCGCCCGAGAGTGCAGCGGGATCCGCCACTTCGCACTGCAAGGTCATCTGGTCATTTGCCATTTCACCCGTGATGACCAGGCGAGCTTTGATAATCGCAGTGTGGCGACGGGCGATCTCGGCGACCTGCGAGGGATGTACGAACATTGCGCGAACTTTGGTAGTCTGATCTGCGCGACCCATCCAGCCCTTGATACGTGTATTGGTTCTTCCGCAGGGTGAGGTCTCTGGCAAGACCGCGGACAAATCGCCGGTGGCAAATCGAATCAGCGGATAGTCCGGGTTGAATGAGGTAATTACGATTTCACCGACTTCGCCCTCAGGCACGGGATCTCCCGTACCCGGCCGCACAATTTCCAGCAGCAGCGCCTCGTCGAGCACCATGCCGGGATTGACCTGGCCATCTGTCATCGTCTCGTAGGCAATATTGCCGATGTCAGCCGATCCGTAGGTTTGCAGCACATTCGGCACGCCATGCGCATTGAGCCACTGTCGCAGGGACGGTGGTAATGCCTCCGCACTCACCAGTGCACATTCAACACTGCTGATGTCCTCGCCCATTTCCTGCGCTTTTTCGATGATGATCTTCAGAAATGATGGCGTACCTGTGTAGACACGGGGTCGCAACAGATTCATCGCTTGAACTTGCATTTCCGTTTGTCCGGTACCTGCAGGTATCACCGGACAGCCGAGCTTGATCGCGCCGCCCTCGACCATGAGCCCGGCCGGTGTGAAATGATAGGCAAAGCAATTCTGTATGAGATCACCGCGTCTGACACCCAGGGCATGGAGAGGGCGCGCAAAGCGCCACCAGTCGATACCACGACCTTCAGGATCGAAAATCGGGCCGGGTGACATGAAGATTCGGGACAAATCACGGGTGGATGTATTGACAAGGCCGCCGAAGGGCAGTGACATGCCTTGTAATGTTTTGAGTTCAGATTTGCGGGTCACCGGCAATTGCGCCAGGGTTTCGCGGGACCTGATATCGGAGGCATTCACGCCAGAGAGAATGGAGGACCAACCGGCCGTTTGTTGTGCACGCTGTATCAGCGCAGGCAATGCAGCCAGCAGCTCTTTTTCGCGCACATCAGGGTCGCGCGATTCGAGCGCGTCATGGAAATCAGTCATGGCAAGTACCAGAGATAGTGAATCAGGCCAGCCAGCGTTTGCGGCGGCGATAAAATTTCATGTCACGGAAACTCTTGCGATCACCACCGGACACACCGAGATAAAACTCTTTGACGTCTTCATTCGAAGCAAGATCGGCTGCAGCACCTTCCATTACCACGCGACCATTCTCAAGAATGTAGCCAAAATCTGCGTAGCGCAGCGCAATGGTGGTGTTCTGTTCAGCCAGCAGAAAGGAAACCTGCTCGGTTTTATTGAGATCTTGTACGATGCCGAAAATTTCTTCAACGATTTGCGGCGCGAGCCCCATTGAGGGCTCATCCAGCAGAATCATCGTTGGTTTGGCCATCAGCGCGCGGCCAATCGCGCACATCTGCTGCTCGCCGCCAGAGGTATAGCCGGCCATCGAGCTGCGGCGCTGCTTCAGGCGTGGGAAGTAATGATAGACCTTCTCAAGTGCATTCTTCAGCTCGGCGCGCGAAATCTTTCGTGTATAGGCGCCAGTCAGCAGATTTTCTTCTATCGTCAGGTGACCAAAGCAATGGCGGCCTTCCATCACCTGCGACAGACCACGCCTGACCAGTTCATTGGGCGTTAGCTGATCGATGCGCTCGCCATTGAATTCAATACTGCCCTTGGTCACATCGCCACGTTCGCCACGCAAGAGAGTCGAGACGGACTTGAGCGTGGTTGATTTGCCCGCGCCATTCGCGCCCATCAGCGCCACGATTTTTCCACGTGGTACCGATAACGATACGCCCTTGAGCACAAGGATGACGTGGTCATAAATGACCTCGATATTATTGATAGTCAGGATGGGCGGATTCTGGTTCATGTTTGCCATTCCGTTGGACTGCAAAAACCGCAGGACCTCGGCTCGCGCCGAAGTCCTGCGATACACAACGCAGAGTCTTGATCAAAAAGCTTCTGCTTTTGTATGAGTTATTTCAGACAGGCTGCCTTGATATTTTTTTCTTTGGCGTAGGCCGCTGATGTTTCTTCCAGCAGCTTGCGTACCAGAGCTTTGTCACCCGTAATCCAGGTCTTGGACAGGGGAACCCACTTGCTGCCATCCCATTGCTGCACCTTGGTCGCGCCCGAGCCTTCGTGATCATCACAAGATGTTTTCACCGGAGGGAATAGATCGGCGACACCGAGCGCTTTCTGGCGTGCAGCATCAACATTCAGATTCTCGAAACCCCAGCGGACCTGCTCACCGGTCAGCACTTTACCCTTACCAAATTTAGCCTGCGCATTACGCATGGCCTCCACCATCAGCACACCCGCCACAATACCGCGCAGATACATCGTGTGACCGACGCGATCCTTTTCGGCCAGATTGCCTTTGCCAGCACCATATACCTTGCTGCGAATCTCATCGAGCAGAGGATAGTTGCCCGGTGTGGTGAAGCTCATGGTCGTAAAGCCCTTGGCTGCATCGCCTGCTGGTACTGCATCTTCTTCAGCACCGGCCCACCAGACACCCAGCATTTTTTCACGCGGGAAGCCATTGCGTTGCGCGGTTTTCAGTGACACGGCGCTCATCACGCCATAGGTCCAGACGATCACGAAGTCCGGTTGCACCTGACGAATCTGCAGCCATTGCGACTGCTGGTCATTGCCCGGAGGCTGAACGGGAATCTTGATCAGTTCAAAGCCGTATTTGGCGGCTTCTGCCTCGAGCACTGGCAATGGCTCTTTGCCATACGCAGAGTCGTGGTAGAGGTGAACGATTTTTTTGCCTTTCAGCTTGTCCAACCCCCCCATTTTTTCACCGAGGTAGTGCACCATCGCAGCGGCCTGGTTCCAATAGCTGGTGATGAGTGGGAATACATAAGGGAAGACCTTGCCGTTCGCTGCATCGGAGCGGCCGTAGCCCAGCGTTGTCATCGGGATTTTGTCAGTACCAACGCGATCAAGGATGCCGTAGGCGATGCCAGTCGAGAGTGGCTCGACCAGCGATGCCCCGCCGTTCTTGCTCTTGAGACGCTCGTAACATTCCACACCACGTGAGGCGTTGTACTCAGTCTCGCACTCTTCCCAGATCAATTTGACGCCATTGATCCCGTTGTCGCGCATATTGATCAGGGTCATGTAGTCGATGATGCCGCCGTAGAAGCCGCTGCCGCCAGCGGCATAAGGGCCGACGCGGTAAGACAGCATGGGAATGAATTGCTGTGCCATTGCCGTGCTGGCAGCTGCCAGCAGTACGACGCTTGCCATGAGTGATTTCAGTAACTTCATAGTCTCCTCCACAAAAATTAGTCGGTATGACGAAGATATCTAGTGCGGGAAAGGCCAGAGGCGAAGTTTTTCCTTCGCGATTTGCCACAGGCGGGCCAAACCATGCGGCTCGACGATCAGAAAGAAAATGATCAGCGCACCGAATACCATGAGTTCCAGATTTGATGCCACCGCAGTCGAAATGCCCAGCGCATGTGCGAGCACATTCAGCACGGTGGGTAGCAGGACGATAAAAGCAGCGCCCAGAAATGAACCCATGATCGATCCGAGTCCACCAATGATTACCATGAACAGAATGCGGAATGAGAGGTCGAGGTTATAGGCTTCCGGCTCCACTGTGCCCAGATAGGCATAGGCATACAAGGCACCTGCAACACCGCAATAAAACGAGCTGATTGCAAATGCCAGCAGCTTGGTGTGCATCAGGCGAATACCAATCACTTCAGCGGCCACATCCATGTCCCGCACCGCCATCCAGCAACGGCCGATATTGGAGCGCACGAGATTTTTTGCGAGCAGAGCGAGCAGAGACACAATTGCCAGGACCAGGAGGTATTTTGTCATCGGCGTGTCAAAAACGAAGCCGAGTATTTCGAGCTTCTGCGCAGTGATCACCCCTGATGAACTGTAGTTGGTAAACCATTGCACCTTGGTCAGCGCCCAAACGACGAAAAACTGCGTGGCCAGCGTTGATGCCGCCAGATAAAATCCGCGCACACGCAAGGAAGGCAAGCCGAACACAATACCCAGTGCAGCGGCGCACAAGCCGCCCAGCGCAAACGCCAGCAGCAAGGGAATATCGGGCACCCGCAGCATGAAGTTGTAGGAAGCGAATGCACCGACGGCCATGAAAGCTGCGGAGCCCAGCGAGAGTTGGCCGGCATAGCCGGTCAGTATGTTCAGGCCCAGTGCTGCCAGCGAAAAAATCAGAAAAGGAATCAAAATCGCCGAAAACAGATAAGGCGTCGCGACCAGAGGCACCACAAAGAAGGCGAGTGCAAGCAAAAGCAGTATGCCGATGCGGTCCTGACGAATGGGGAAAATCTGCCCATCAGTCTCGTAGGTAGTTTTGAATTGTCCTGCTTCGCGGTACAGCATAAAAACTCCCTGAATCTTTCAAGCGTGAATCTCAACATACCAACGCGCTGGCGGCGGCGTACAGTATGTTGAACGACACCGCTGGTTTACCCTTGCTATCGGCCTGATGCGATAGGTTCCAACTAGCGCGCATTGCTCAGCGCGTTAAATCCTTCTAATAATTTTTTCACCAAACAAGCCTTCAGGCCGCACCAGCAAGAAGCCCAGTGCGAGCACATAAGGGAACCAGCCCTCGATACCGCCACCGACAAAAGGTCCGATATAGACTTCAGCGAGTTTTTCAGATGAGCCGATAATGAGTCCGCCAATAATGGCGCCGGGCACGGAGGTAAACCCACCGAGAATCAGTACAGGCAGCGCCTTGAGCGCGACGAAGCTCAGCGAAAACTGCACGCCATTGCGCGATCCCCACAGCAAGCCCGCGACCAGTGCGACAAATCCTGCCACGCCCCAGACGATGCCCCAGATCTGCTGCAAGGGAATCCCGACGGCGAGCGCCGCCTGATGATCATCTGCCACCGCGCGCAACGCGCGACCCACCTTGGTGCGCGAGAAAAACAGCGCCAGTCCGGTCACCAGCAGCGCACAGATTGCGGCGGCGGTCACATCGAAGCGCGAGATGACGATGTTGAACATGTTCATCATGCTTTCCATCGGCACGTCTTCGATACCCAGATCCAGCCGCTTCACATCCGAGCCCCACATCAGCTGCGCCATGCCTTCGATGAAAAATGTCAAACCTATCGTCGCCATGAACAGCGAGATCTCCGGCTGATTGACCAGAGGCCTGAGTACGACGCGCTCGATTGCCAGCCCCAGCAAGGCCATCACACCAATGGTCACAAGAATCGCTGTCCATAAGGGCAGACCTAGCTCAGTCAGCGATACGCAAGTAAGTGCCGCGAAAAACACCATCGAGCCCTGCGCGAAGTTGAACACGCCTGAGGCTTTGTAAATCAGCACAAAGCCCAGCGCCACGAGCGCATACATGATCCCGGAGAGCAGGCCACCGATCAGGACTTCAAAGAAAAAATTCAGATTCAATGTGCGACCCCTAAATAAGCATTGATCACGTCCTGATTGTTGCGGACTTCGTCCGGCGTGCCATCACCAATCTTCTTGCCGTAATCGAGTACCACCACCCGGTCCGAGATATCCATCACCACGCCCATGTCATGCTCGATCAGCACGATGGTGGTACCGAATTGCTCATTCACGTCGAGGATGAAGCGGCACATGTCCTGCTTTTCTTCCACGTTCATGCCGGCCATGGGTTCGTCCAGCAAAAGAATCTTGGGCTCGGCTGCCAGCGCGCGACCCAACTCCACGCGCTTCTGCAGGCCATAAGGCAGGCGACCAACGGGTGTTTTGCGTATGTGCTGGATCTCGAGAAAATCGATGACTTCCTCGACTTTCTTGCGATGTTCGATTTCTTCGCGGCGGGCCGGACCAATGTACAGTGCCTGCAGCAGAAAATTCGACTGCATTTTCAGATTGCGGCCAGTCATGATGTTGTCCAGCACCGTCATGCCCTTGAACAGCGCGATATTCTGAAAGGTACGCGCGATGCCACTCTTGGCTGCTGCATGCGTGTCCATGTCATGCCGATGCTCGCCGCGGTAGATGATTTCACCTTGCTGCGGCCGATACACGCCATTGATCACATTGAGCATGGAGCTTTTGCCAGCGCCATTGGGTCCGATGATGGCGCGTATCTCGTGTTCGCGCACATCGAAAGAGATGTCGGTCAATGCACGCACGCCGCCAAACGAGAGGGATATGTTGCGCAGGTCCAGAATGACCTCGCCGATCCGACGGCTGTTATTGGCGTTCTCGGTCATCATGCCGCCTTGCGCGTTGGCGCAAAAGTTTTGACATCGCGAATTTCCAGATCGGCGCTGATCATGCCCTGACGACCGTCCTCGAATTTCACCTGCGTCTCGATATACTGACGTGCGTTGCCGGCATACAGCGCCTCAATCAGTACTGCATATTTTTCCGCAATGAAGCGGCGGCGTACCTTGCGCGTGCGGGTCAGCTCGTCATCATCAGGATCAAGTTCTTTATGCAGTATCAGGAAGCGATGAATCTGCGATCCTGCGAGCAGCGCATCGTCAGCGAGATCGGCATTCACCTTTTCCACGCAGTCCGCAATCAATTCATACACGGCGGATTGTGCGGCCAGATCGGTGTAGCCGGTATAGGGCAGGTTGCGGCGTTCAGCCCAGTTGCCAACAGCTTCCATGTCAATATTAATGAAGGCGTTACAGGCATTGCGGCCATCGCCGAAGGCGACGGCTTCTTTGATGAAAGGGAAGAACTTCAGCTTGTTTTCGATGTACTTCGGCGCGAACAATGTGCCATCCGCCATCTTGCCCACATCCTTGGCGCGGTCGATGATCTTCAGGTGACCGTCATTGTCGAAAAAACCGGCATCACCGGTATGAAAATAACCGTTGCTATCGATCGCTTCGGCGGTGTCTCCCGGTTTTTTGTAATACGCAATCATCAGGCCGGGCGAGCGGACGAGTACCTCGCCACTATCGGCAATCTTGACTTCCACGCCCTGCATGGGGCGTCCGACCGTATCGAGTTTCACATCGCCGGACCGCTGCATGCAAACCGTCACGCAGGTTTCGGTCATGCCATAAAGCTGCTTGAGATTGATGCCGATGGAGCGATAGAAGTCGAACAGGTCCGGGCCAATCGCCTCGCCGCCTGTATACGCAACGCGTACGCGAGACATCCCCAATACATTCTTCAGCGGGCCATAAACCAGTAATTCACCAAGCGCATACAGCAACCTGTCGCTGAGCGAGACACCGGATTTGTCATCGAGAAGTTTGAGTCCCACACGACGCGCGACGCGCATGAAGTAATGAAAGATGCCGCGCTTGATGGCACTGGCATCCTCGATACGAATCATCACCTGCGTCAGAATGTTTTCGTAGATTCGCGGTGGTCCGAAATAATAGGTTGGGCCAATTTCACGCAAATCACTGGTAACCGTTGCAGGTGATTCCGGGCAGTTCAGGCAAAAGCCACTGAGGTGCGACATCGCAAAGGAATACAGAAAATCGCCCACCCATGCCAAAGGCAGATAGCACAACACTTCATCTTCGGGCGTGAGTCCGTCAAATGCGATCAGGGTCTTGCTGGTAGCAATCATCGCCGCATGGGAATGGCAGACGCCCTTGGGTCTGCCCGTGGTACCGGATGTGTAAAGAATGACGGCGATGTCATCAGGCCGTCCGGCAAGCACTTCATCCATGAAAAATGAAGGGTGCTTGTCGGCGTGCGATCGTCCCAGTGCCTGCACCTGCTCAAATGCATGAAGACCCGGCTGCGCGTAGTTACGCAATCCGCGTCCGTCGTCGTACACAATGTGCGAGAGGCCAGGCACGGTTTCCCGGATTTCGAGCAGCTTGTCGACCTGTTCCTGATCCTCAACGATCGCGAAATCGATGCTGGCGTTTTCCAGCACATAGGCCATGTCGGCGGCAGGCGCATCCTGATACAGGGGGACAGCAACACCACCCAAGCACTGAGCAGCGGACATCGCCCAGTACAAACGCGGACGGTTGTCGCCGATCACAGCGAGGTTCATGCCGCGTTTGAAACCCAGCGCAGAGAGTCCGCAGGCGAGTTGGCGGATATGTTCGGCGGCCTCAGACCAGCTGGTGTTTTGCCAGATACCTAGATCTTTTTCCCTGAACGCAGGCTTGTCGGCGCGTATTTGCGCGTGCTCAAGCAATAAACGCGGAAAAGTATCCGCTACGGATGTTTGCGTCTCCATGCGCTGTCATTCATTCTTTATGGGGTTGGACGGCGCTGTTGATTAGCTGCGCCGATGTCATGCGCAATCATAACCAGCTTGTGACTTACCGGTAGTCATTTAGATGAATATCCTACAAGTTTTTAATGTTGCGACGCAACATGTTGTCTGTTAATCGTACCCAAGTTCTGGAACCGCACAGACTCTTTAGAGTCCATCGTGAGGGCAGTCCAGATCAAACAAAACCGAAGTTTTTTTGGCTGAGTATGGGGCTCCATGATCATGGATTTTCAGGTTCCCAATCGCATAGCTGTGCCGGTTCGCCATAAAACGGGGATTCATTGAACGTCCCCAAATTCTGAGTGTCTGTTTGAGAACTGTCGCGACCGGCCTCGGTTAGGGACACGCTGAATAAATCCACTTTTTATGGCGAGCCAGCGTAGCTGTACGACGCGGGGGCCATAAAAATTCAGGATTTGCCGTGAATCATTGAGCAGCAAAAATTTCCGGTTTTATTTAATCAGCGATTCCTTAGCTGCGAAAGATTTGTTCGGAAGTCAATTGAGTCGAGCATTGCAGGTCCGCAATCAGGTCTCACTGCAGATGTTCAGACGGACACTGAGCTTGAAGCGTCGGAGACCTACCTTTTTCCCGGGTGTTGCTTGATGCCAATTCGACCGCTCCAGCTCTCGTTACGTTTGATCCTCCCGCTAGCGCTGGTCATTGGACTCTCTGCCTTGGTTCTACTGCCTATGGTTGATGATCTGACGCAGCGCTGGTTTTTGCGCGATCTCGACACGCGTGCACAAATGGTGGCTGCATCGATTCGAGAACCCCTGATTGATTATGTGATGTTGCAAGATTCGGACGCGGTGCAAGACTTGCTGGCGCGTGCTGCTATCGATGGTCATTTGCTGGCGCTGGGCTTTTGCGATCTGAAAGGCCATTTACGGTATCGCAGCAGTGCCCTGCCACCACAATTAAATTGTCGAGCTGCGTCGTCAGCTTCTATGCGGATCAATGCGATTGCATTGGAGCAGAGTGGTATTGCGATAGGCCAGCTTTTGATTGTCCAAGATACCCATTTCATTCAACGCCGTAGTGATGAATTTCGTTTTTATCTCACGGTCGTTTTTTTACTGATGTTTCTCGGAATTTCTGTATTGGTGGCATGGATTGCTCACTGGAGCTGGCTCGGCTGGGTGAATGCACTGAAAAATCTGTTGCGACTCGAAACGGCTTCACCAACAGGCAGCGTGACACCACCCGAATTTCGCCCACTAGTCGGCGATCTACGCGCCATGCTTCATCAAATGCACATTGAGCGACGCGTACAACAGCAATCACCTCAGGCATGGACGCCGCAGAAATTACGCTCGCTACTGCATGACGAGCTGGCTGGTGACGAGGTACTGGTGGTCTCCAACCGCGAACCCTACATTCATGAACAGGGCGAGCAGGGCATCGTGGTACGACGTCCCGCAAGCGGTCTGGTGACCGCAGTTGAGCCCGTGATGCGTGCATGCTCGGGAACCTGGATCGCGCATGGCAGTGGGAGTGCTGACCGGCTTACTGTTGATACCCATGACCGGGTGCAAGTGCCACCTTCCCATCCCGCTTACACGCTACGGCGTGTGTGGCTGACCAGCAAGGAGGAGGAAGGTTACTACTACGGCTTTTCCAACGAAGGCCTGTGGCCACTTTGTCATATGGCGCATGTGCGACCCGTATTCCGTACCGCAGACTGGGAGCAATATGTCGCTGTCAATCAGCGTTTCGCAGACGCTGTCATCACTGAGGCACACACCGATGACCCGGTCGTGCTGGTTCAGGATTATCACTTTGCGCTGTTACCGCGGATGGTCAGAGAAAAGCTGCCAAAGGCCACGATCATCATGTTCTGGCATATTCCGTGGCCCAATCCGGAATCTTTTGGTATTTGCCCCTGGCGGGAAGAGCTGCTTGAGGGACTGCTCGGCAACACCCTGCTGGGTTTTCACACGCCATTCCATTGCAAAAATTTTCTTGAAACCGTCGATCGCTACCTCGAAACCCGCATAGAGCATGAGGCCTCAACGATTTCTTATGGCGGCGAATTGACGCAGGTGGAGCCTTATCCCATCTCGATCGCCTGGCCTGAATCCGAAACCGTGCTGGATATTGTTCAGTGTCGCAACGAGCTGCGCGAGAGCCTGAACTTACCAAAGGATCACCGGATTGCCCTGGGTGTGGACAGGCTGGATTACACCAAAGGCATTGTCGAACGTTTTCAGGCCGTTGATCGCTTGCTTGAGTCGCGTCCCGAGCTGATAGGGCATTTCTCACTGTTACAGATTGCAGCACCGAGTCGTTCCTCGCTGGATGAGTATCAGAATCTGGAAGCGCGCGTCCGCAGGCTCGCGAATCAAATCAATCAGCGCTATCTGAATGCATCAGCGCCGCCCATCGTTCTTCGAATTGAGCACTATGAATCTGATCAGCTGGCGAAATGCTATCGCGCCAGCGATATTTGTCTGGTAACCAGCCTCCATGATGGAATGAATCTGGTCGCCAAAGAATTCATCGCCGCACGCGATGATGAGCTGGGTGTATTGATTTTGTCCCAGTTCACCGGCGCGGCGAGGGAATTGCATGAAGCACTCATCATCAATCCTTATCACATCGAACAGGGAGCGCAGGCACTCTATCGCGCACTGAACATGCCGGCAGCAGAACAGCGCGAGCGCATGCGCAGTATGCGCACCCTGGTACGTGACTTCAATGTCTATCGATGGGCAGGGCTGATGCTGCTGGATGCCGCGAGGTTGCGTCGACGCCAGCGAGTGACCGAAAAAATTCATACCCACAGCCAGCATCCCTTGCGTCGCGCCGTATGAAGCCCTTGTTCTCCGAAGCAGGCTATCTGGCACTGCAGGGCTTTTTGCAGCAGCCAGCGCTATGTCTGTTTGACTTTGATGGAACGCTCGCACCCCTGGTCAGCAATCCTGCACGAGTCAGTCTGCCATCACCCATACAGGCACAGTTACAAGCGCTGCAGTCGCGCGCAGCAGTTGGCATCATCACCGGGCGTTCGCTCGCAGACATGCGCAAGCGCCTGGGATTTGAACCAGACTACGTGATCGGAAATCACGGTCTTGAAGGGCTACCCGGCTGGCAGCGGCAAGCAGCAAAAAACTTCGAGCTCTGCCGAGTTTGGCTGTCGTCGCTTCAGCCTATGCTTTCTCCTTTGGGTGAAGGCGTCTGGATCGAAGACAAGTCTTACTCGCTGACGGTGCACTACCGTCAAGCGATAGATCACAAGCGGACGCAGAAGACCTTATCGGCCATTTTTGAAAAGCTATCTCCAGCTCCCCGCATCATTACCGGAAAATTCAATATTAGTCTGCTGCCCGCAAACGCAGGTGATAAAGGTTTCGCGGTCGAACAATTGCTCCTGCTGTCGCAAACATACCGAGCTCTCTATGTCGGTGATGACAGCACTGATGAAGATGTCTTCTCGTTGCACCACCCCGGGCTTTTCACGGTGCGGGTAGGCGATGAGGGTGGGACAGCAGCCGATTATGTGATCGAAGATCATAGAGCCATCGGGCAATTGCTCGATCTGTTACTGACGCTGATGCCGGGCTCATCCCGAACCGAGCTGATGCACCGCAGCACACGCAGACAATGAGCCAGCTGGATCTCGGTTTGATCGGAAACTCACGTACCAGCGCACTGGTCGACAGAAATGCACGCATTGTCTGGTGGTGTTATCCGAATTTTGACAGCAACCCGCTGTGCTGCAGTTTGCTCCGCTCCGACGAGCATAATGCCAGTGCGGAAGCCGACGGCTTTATTGATCTTCAGTTTGATCATGGTCGTACGGTTCGTCAGACCTACCTGCGCAACTCTGCCATCCTGCAAACACGCATGCAGGATGACCAGGGCAACGTGATCGATATCACTGATTTTTCGCCACGGTTCTATTTGCACGGTCGCATGTTTGCGCCTGCCATGGTGGTGCGCATGATCAGGCGCGTCGCTGGCCGGCCTCGTATCGCATTAAGGCTGCGGCCAGCTTTGAACTACGGTCAGGCCAGCGCACAGGTACGCTCCGGCGCTCATCATGTGACTTATTTTGGCGGCGCCCAGGCGATGCGAGTCACAACGGATGCCTCAGTAACATCGTTGACTGAGGAGCGAAAATTTTTCCTGCATGACAGCATCACCTTGCTCATGGGCCCGGATGAAACCGTTGATGGTTCGCCGCGTGACTTGGGACGCACATTTTTCGAATCGACCTTGTCCTATTGGTACCGATGGGTGCGTAACCTGGCCATACCCTTTGAGTGGCAAGACGTGGTGATTCGTGCGGCCATCACCCTCAAATTGAATGCCTTCGACGACACCGGTGCCATCATCGCTGCGGTCACGACATCCATTCCTGAATCGCCGCACAGCGGCCGCAACTGGGACTATCGCTACTGCTGGCTGCGTGATGCCTATTTCGTTGTCAATGCCTTGAATCAGCTCGGTGTCACGGCGACGATGCAGCATTATCTGGAATACATCCTGAACATCATTGCCGATTCGCGCGACACACCTTTGCAGCCGGTCTATGGCATACGGCGCGAGACTTCACTGGACGAATGGATTGCGCCCTCACTGGAAGGCTATCGCGGCATGGGCCCGGTGCGTGTCGGCAATCTCGCCTGGGGCCAAGTGCAAAACGATGTCTTTGGTGCTGCAGTGCTGGCAAGCACCCACGCATTTTTTGATACGCGACTGGAGCGGCCCGCCGGTCGTCAGATGTTTACCGATCTTGAGCGTTTAGGTGAGCAGGCGATACGTTGCCATCTGCAACCCGATGCAGGTATCTGGGAGTTACGTGGGGCACGGCGCATACACACTTTTTCTGTTTTGATGTGCTGGGCGGCCTGCGATCGCTTGCGCGCGATTGCCTTGCGGCTCAGGCTGCCGTTACGTGCGCAACGATGGGCGCGAGAAGCCGCTGCCATCCGCAAAACACTGGTCGATAACGCATGGAATTCCAGGCTAGGCAGTTTCGTTTCCACGTTTGGTGGTGAGCATCTTGATGCCAGCCTCCTGCTGATGAGCGAGTTCCAGTTTCTCGCACCGGATGATCCGCGCTTCATCGGTACTTTACGCGCTGTCGAACATCATTTGCAGCGGGGCGATTTTTTACTGCGCTATGACGAAGAAGATGATTTCGGTCGTCCTGAAGCAGCTTTTCTGGTTTGTACCCTTTGGTGGATTCTTGCATTGGCGCGCACTGGAGAAAAAGTAAGAGCGCGCACATTATTTGAAAAAGTCCTGGCATGTCGCAATCACTTGGGCCTGCTGTCTGAAGATGTGTCGCTCGACGGCAGCGAGTTGTGGGGAAACTTTCCTCAGACCTACAGCATGGTGGGTCTGATCCAGTGCGCATCACGTCTCTCCCTGTCTTGGGAAGAAGCGTACTGATGACAGTCAGTCTAAAGCCAACAATTGCTTAGTACGCGGCCACTACATTTCTCCGTGTGCGTGGTGCAACAAACCCCTTTTATTAAATCCACATTTTTTTAAACTTGTTGAGGCGTTTGCGCATGGCTTAGGTCAGTGCAACCACTAAGCACGAGTTCCGAAAAATCTTTTTGTATTAACAGTTTTTATTAAAAGTCATGAATTTCTATTTCATCCATGCTTTTTCGTATCGCTGGAAAAAACTTTTATAGCGCTGGATGTGCTTGAAAAATCATGGGTAGATCTTCAATTTTAAAAATGGAAAATCAACATGAAAAACAATTTATTGGCTGTACTTTTGGGTTTGGCTTTTTTTGTGCCAGTTGCTGTGCAGGCTGAGGGAAGTTATCTCAAGTTGGGTGTTGGCCAATCAAAATATGATGGTGGTACCGCAGAAAAAAATGAATTAGCCACGTCGCTGGCTTACGGTTTCTCATTCGATAAAGATGTTGGCATAGAGCTCGGCTATATCAATTTCGGAACGCTGAAAGAGATTGGGAATAATTCGTCAACTTCAATTGAGCGCGAGGCTTTTTATCTGGCAGGCGTTCGCTCCTTGCCTGTAACGAATTCCTTATCTGTTTTTGGAAAATTAGGAATGGCTGTCAATCGTTCCGAGACAAATCTCTCGGTATTTTTTTTACAAACAGCAGAGTCAACTACAAAAACCAAACCGATGGTCAGTGTAGGAGCGACATATAGCCTTACCAAAGAAATTACTGGCGTGGCCGAATATCAGTATTTTGGAAAATTCGAAGATATCAAGGCGAGCGCACTGACTTTTGGATTGAGATACGGCTTCAAATAGCTTGACACCTTAATTTTCATTTTTTAGAAAAGGAAATCATCATGAGGAAAAATTTTTTCGCAGCATTGCTGGTTTTGGCACTGATTATCCCCATGGCAGCACAAGCCGGAGATAGTTATCTCAAATTCGGCGTCGGTCAGTCGGAACACAAATTCGATGATTATTCGGAGGGAAAAACGGCAGTATCTCTCGGATATGGATTTTCAGTCGATAAGAATTTCGATATTGAAGTTGGTTATCTGAATCTAGGAAAATTAAAATATACCAACGAAGACTCGTCAGGTTCACTGCACACGCAGAGTATATATGTGGCAGGCATCAGCACACTCCCGGTAACAGATAAATTCGCCGTGTTTGGCAAACTGGGCATTGCTGTTAATCATTTCAAAGGTAAAGCCACTGCGCTCAACACAAATTCTTCAGAAACAGAAACAAAGACCAGAGCTCTTCTCGGCTTAGGTCTTGCCTACGACTTTACTCAGCAAATCGCTGGTACGCTGGAATATCAGTACCTTGGCAAGGTCGAGGACACCAAACTCAGCGCGCTGACGGTTGGCCTCAAATACGGTTTTTAATGACGTTCCCGGTAAGGGATGGTGTCTAAAGCACGCGCCTTTGCGGTGCTCATGTGCGCATGACCTTGGTTTCCACTGAGGTCTATGCCGAATTCATTGATGAGTCTTGTTGGTAAGTGAGATACATTCACTACAACATTTGTCGGCTCCACCTTTCAATCTTCCAACCGAATCTTACATCCGCCTTTTTGCTGAATTTCGATTTGCTTAGCTGTGGATGCATGCCGCATCGCTTGTTGCTAAAAAACAGGTTTGTCTGTGGGTAAACTGGCTAAGCATAAATTCGTATTTTTTTTGCAACCTATCAATAGGCGTTGATATTTCTGTTTCGTAGAATCCGCCCCGTCCCGCAAGGACCGGCAAGACGAAGCGTCGGCTGATCTTCAATGTAGAGAACAGGAAATCAATATGCAGAAAAAGTTTTTCGCTGCACTGCTAGGTGCTGTGCTGGTAATGCCTTTGGCAGCTCAAGCAGAAGGAAGCTACGTTAAGTTTGGCGTTGGCCCTTCAGAATACAAAGATGATATCGGTTCAGAGAATAAAACGGCAGTAGCACTTGCCTACGGTTTTGCAATCGATAAAAACTTCGACGTCGAACTGGGTTATGTCAATTTGGGAAAACTAAAATTAGGCAGTGCTGATGCATCCAGCTCAACGCAAACGCAGAGTTTTTATGTGGCAGGTGTTGGAACTCTGCCTTTGACCGATGCATTTTCTGTATTTGGAAAACTGGGCGTCACAGCAAATCACTTCAATTCCAAATTCACTGATGCCGACGGCACTATTTCAAATACAGATACGAAAGCCAGAGCTCTGCTGGGCGTAGGGCTCGCTTACAATTTCACCAAAGAAATCGCAGGTACGCTGGAGTATCAGTATTTTGGTAAAGTGGATGAAATGAAACTCAGTGCACTGACGGTGGGCGTTAAATACGGTTTCTGACCATAAAAAATGAAAAGGCTGCATATCCTGCAGCCTTTTTTATTTCAACAAATTTTTAGTTAATCCAAGGCTTCGGTACCACCTTCATACACCCATCCTGTTCATCCCGAAACAGTCAGTAAGCTTGCGGCGCATCTGTCAGTGGCAGAAGGTGGGTAATCAGTCGTTCGGGAGTAAAACCAGCTTGCCGTATTCTGTCCAATCATGGTTACAGATATCGCTGCACATAGGTTTGTCCTGTTTTTATGGTCAGCGCATGACCATTCACTGGCTGTTTGTAGCTTCGGTGATGATACTGATCGGCTGGGGCACGCTGGCCGTACCTACCGGGATTTTCAGTGCAGAACTGACCGCGCGGCGCGTGCCAGCGACCACGCGCACCTGCCCGGAATGTCTGAAAGAAGGCCTGCCACCTGAGGATAATTTCTGCGGCAATTGCGGTATCAAATTGCCGGCGTATCAACACGATTAAGCTTAGCTTGCCGCTTGCGGAAAACCTTGCGAGCGATGCATAAACCCTGCCTTCGTGATGCATAACACATCCACCTCCGGCAATGATGCGGCCAGCGCCAGTGATTTTTTTGCACCCAACACCATGCAGGCGGTAGACAAGCCATCGGCCAGCAAACCCGAGGGTGCCAGCACACTGACGGCGGCCAGCTCAGTCGGTGACTTGCCCGTATGCGGATCCACGATATGGTGCTCCGAAAAATCATCCGTAAACTGCGTTGCATAATCACCCGAGCTGGCAAGACAACGACCGTCGGCCGCCAGTATTTGTGCGAAGCGGTTCTCATTGCGTGGATCACGTACCGCGAGCGACCATGGGTCGCCGGCTTCGTTGGTGCCGAGGCTGGCGAGCTCACCGGTATCCAGCAGCGCATGACGAATGCCATGGCGCTTGAGTGCAACGAGCGCCTGATCGGCACCATAACCCTGAGCGATACCATTGAGGGTGATACCCATACCGGTGTCACGCAATCGCAGCTCGCGATCGCTGACATCCAATTTGCGCCAGTCCACCCGTGACAAGGCTTGTGATGACGGCTGCTGCGCATTCGCTGCATGCCACAGCGGCTGCACCGTCACATCAAAGGCGCCGTCAGTGAGCCGTGACAGATGTTGTGCAGTGCGGAGTACCTGCACCAACTGAGGATCAGGATGACTCAATTGTCTGTCTTGGTTCAGACGTCCGACTTGACTGTCATGGCGATACACGCTCATCAGCGCATCCACTTCGCGCAAGGCGGTGAATGCAGATGACAGCGCTGCGCGCGCCACCGTTTCATTTTCATGCAGTACCGTCATTGATACGGTGGTACCGAACACGATGCCGGCATCTGTATAGGCGCGCAGTTGGGGTTCACGCATCCAGAGACCGGTTGCACCCAGCACCGGCAAACCCAGCATGGCGGTCAGCACCGTACGTCGTTTCATTTGGCCTCCATAGCCGCTTGAACCGGACGAATCGGTATGGTCATGCCGCGCTTGGCTTGAAGAATACGAGGTGCGCACTGCGTCTCGCTGTGATAAATCACCACGCAATCCATGCACTGAAAGCATTCTGCGTAGTCAATATTGCCGTTGGGGCGAATGGCCTGATAGTCGCAGCGATGACGGCAGGTCTGGCAGGGCGTGCCGCATTCAGCGCGACGCGGCAGCCACTTTAATAACTGCAGTTTGCCCAGAATCGCGAGTCCCGCGCCGAACGGACACAGGTAGCGACAGAAAAATTTGTAGACCAAGGCGCTGGCAAGCACCATGGCGAGCGCATAAGCGACAAAGGGCCAGGCGCGTACAAAGTACAGCGTGATACCGGTTTTGAAGGGTTCGATTTCCACCAGGCTGTCGGCGACCTCAGGTGCAAACCAGGCCGATACCAATATCACTGCCAGTACGATGTATTTTATTTTTTTAAGTTTCGCATCCGTCGATCGCCGCAATTTGATTTGCGGTACGCGCAGCCATCGTGCCAGTCGCGCTACCAGCTCCTGCAAAGCACCGAACGGACACAGCCAGCCACAAAAAGTCGCGCGCCCCCAGAGAAAAAATGTGATGGCCACAAAGGCCCACAAGCAGACGGTCATTGGGTCATACAGGAAGAAAGCCATACTGCGGCTTTCTTTCAGTGATTGCACGACGCCGGTCAGATTGACGATGGAGAGCTGGCCCTGAGCGAACCAGCCAATGAAGCCCAATGTAAACATCAGGTAGCTGACGCGTATGACCGTAAAGCGCCGGGCACTGGCAGTCAGCCATCGCTGTTGCAGCAGAAGCAGGCTGAGTATCAGCAGAGCGCCGGCAAGTACACCCAGCTCGGTTGCACGTTGCTGCCAAATGCTGACCCAGGTTTT
>JACCDJ010232968.1_pt1 | contig 25877 bp, 20 predicted proteins | sample 7444481 | NCBI WGS metagenome assembly JACCDJ01 (sample SAMN15323435, study PRJNA562643) | freshwater metagenome | isolation source: river surface water | place: USA:Blue River Watershed | collected 2017-08-15 | reverse complement strand
TTGCTGTCATTAACAATCCATAACCAAGAGCTGCAATCCACTTTTTCATATCCTAAACAACGCTAAAATTAAACAATCATTCCTAGATTTCAAAACAAAGAAAAAAAAAGAATAAAATTGCCCTAACGCAGACATAGTTTTACACAATGAAATAGTGAATAGCGAATAGAGTGTCTCGTATTTGATTAGATTTGACGTTTGAACCCAAAACTTAAGAGCATGACACCCCAATCTACTATAAAATATGCCTCATTCATGTTGCTGACGTCTTTGTTTTCATTCGAGGGCCTCACACAATTGGTGATCAATGAGGCTTCCAATAAGAACTTCAGTCAATTGTTAGATGAGGATGGAGAAGCCGAAGATTGGGTAGAACTATACAACAACACCGCTGAGCCCATCAACTTAATGGGATATAAAATTGCTGATGAGAACAATTTCACCAATGCATTTGAATTTGGCAGTTATGTCTTGGAACCGAACAGCTATCTTATTGTTTATTGTAGTGATAAAAACAGACAATATTCTCCCCCTTTCACATTTGTCAACGGCACCGATGGGTTTATCCCTCAAAATGGTTGGAATGACCATGATTTTATAACGCCTTATGCATGGGATGGTGTCAGCAACTTGATCATCAACACTTGCTCATACAGCAATACGGGGTATACGATCAACAGTATTTTCAACCAAACCTACACATCTTTTCCCAGCAGTATTGTGGCCTTTCAAGATGGTGGCGATGGAATTTGCGGAGCGATGAATGGTGAACTGCACAGCATTCGTCCCGTTATGAAAATCAATGGCAATGTAATTGGCAATTATGACTATGTCAACGGAACGACAGATTATCCGGCTCCTTATGGCAATTGGTACTGGGCAGCGCGCAATCAGTTCATGATTAGAGCCGATGAATTAATCGCTGCCGGCATATCCGCAGGGGATATTCAGCAGATATCCTTTGATGTCAATTACACGGATCCCACTGTTTACACCTATTTTCAGGTTCAGGTCAAACAAGTGGGACAAAGTGAAATGACCAACCAATTCATCAACAACGAAGGTGCTTACTTTCATACCGACTTTGTTCTTTCTTCAGCCGGGGATTCACTCTATCTTTTCAATCCGCTAGGCCAAGTCATTCATACCTTTTTTGTGAATTGCCCCACATTTGACGTGAGCCAAGGATTGATTCCGAATGGAATTGGAAATGAACTAACATTCTCAACACCCAATCCAGGGGATTTCAACAACAATGATGTCATTGCATTGGGCATGGCCACAGCGCCGATTTTGTCTGAGCCATCCGGTGTATACACTGGACTTTTAAATGTTGACATTTATGACACCAACCCAGGAAGTGCTGCTATTTACTACACAACAAACGGCAATGAACCCACGACCAATGACAATGCCTATACTGGTGCACCTATTCCTATCTTTCAATCTACCGTCGTTCGTGCACGTGCCTTTGTTACAGGGAAGCTCCCCAGTGAAATAGTCAGTGCGAGCTATCTCATCAACGTCAATCACTCTACCCCGATTGTCAGCGTTACAACCGACGCCGCTCATTTGTATGGAAGCAATGGCATATTTGACAACTGGGGAGAAGATTGGGAAAAGTATGCACATATGGATTATTTCGATTCCACTGCTGCTCACCAATGGGTTTTTTCTAGACAAGCATCGATGCAGATTGACGGCGGAGCTGGAGGAAGTCGATCGCACCCACAACATAGTTTTCGTTTGGAGTTTGCCAAATCCGATTTCAATGAAACGCCCGTTTTACTACCATTGATTCCGCACCAACCCAACCGAACAAAATACGACAGATTATATTTTAGAAATGGCAGCAATCAATGGCTGCAAATTCCATATAAGGATGCCGCGCTGACTGAAATGACAACCCGTGCCAATCATGGCTACTACTCCACTATGCGACCTGTAAGTGTGTATTTGAATGGCCAATATTTTGGTCTTTATGAAATGCGAGAGAAATTGGACGAAGAATATTTCAAATACCAAGACAATGGCTCCAAAAGTAGTATGGATGTTTTGTCATTGAGCTATTGGAACGGCGGTGTTTTAAGGGCAACCGCAGGAGATGTCAATCATTACTGGAATGACATTGGTTATGTTTGGGGACTTGATCCGACAGCTCCAGATTACATGAACAAAATGGATTCGTTGTTTGACATGACCTACCTTACTGATTATATCATCGGAGAAACGTTTGTCACCAATTATGATTGGCCCTACAACAATATAAAAATTCACCGCAGTGATTCTACCATGAACAAATGGCGCTTTGCCACCATTGATTTGGAACTGAGCTTACAGCCAAATGGTTGGAGTGATTGTAATTCCAACGGGATTGAACATGCTTTGAGCACTGGACAAGACAATCCTTTTATTCGACCTTGGTGGCAAAGTTTATCAAACCCTCAATACCGACGATATTTCATCAATCGATATGCCGACGTACTGAACTCAAGCTATCGTTTAGAGAGATTATTGGAAGTTGAAAACAACTTCTTCAACATTTGGACACCGGAAATGCCCAATGAATATCAACGATGGGGGGATCCCTGGAATGTCAGCGGATGGATGACCGATTATTACAATCGACACCTGCAATTGCGTGAAGAATTGACTTGTAAAACAAACAATATTCGCGGACAAATTCAGTCGATGATGGGACTTGGCGCACAAAGAGCACTCACATTGAACATTGAGCCATCGGATGCTGGTGTGATACAACTCAACACATTAAACATCGAAGACAGCACATGGGCAGGAACCTATTTTGAAGATGTGGACATTGATCTGTTGGCATACGCCAAGCCAGGATATGTGTTTAGTCATTGGGAAAACAATGATGTGATAACAGATACATTGGCGTCCAATTGGAATGGATTTGTCAATCAAGAAGATTTGATATTCACCGCGCACTTTGCGGTGGATACAACTTTGATAGGCTTAGCAGAGACAGCAACATTCTTTGCTCAAGTTTATCCCAATCCTGCACAAAATCAAATCAGAATTACCACAGAGCCGGGGAAAAAAATGATACGAGTTTTTGACATCATGGGAAAAGAGGTGATAACCCAAAATATTTCCAATGGCACAACGGAATTGGATATCAGTGCATGGAGCTCGGGGTGTTACATGATAAAGGTTTTGAATCCCAATAATGGAAGTTCACAATCGATGAGATTTATCAAGCGCTAAATAACGTGTTGAGATACGCCAAATCAGGAAATTGGATTCATCATTGTCCACAAACTCCTTTTGATCATCACTGAATCAATTGTCCATTATAATTAAATTCCTTGTTGCTCCATGTTACCTCACCGAGAACTGACCAACTTTGTTTGGCCAATTCTCGCCTCAATATACCCGCTTCCCAAGCTTGCGGCACAGTTATTTTCTTGGTATAAACCTTGAATTTATAATGGCCTCCATCATTCCTTTCTTCAAGCCAATTAGCCGTATAGCGCTTCAAACCAAATAAGAAAATTTCTTCTTTCACTTCAGGGCTCATCGCTCTGAATGACCAGTTGGCCCATACGCAACCCGTAACAATACCTGTTGGTTTTCCTTGAATATCTATAATTGGCAATTCGATTTCATTTCCAAAATCATCACAATATACAATTCTCACTGCATCCGTGTAAGATTCAAAATGACTCTTTAAAAATACATCATGCCCTGTTATACCAGTTAAAAAGACGGTTGGCTTTACAATTTTCTTTTGACAGAAATAGAGTGATTCATGAACCCTTGGAATCTTTGCTACATACTCATGAAGGAAATGGCATGCCGGAGAAAAATACACGACAATAGACTGTAGAAAAATAGCAACAACTAAAAAAGCCAAAATCAAGTAAACCTTGAAATCACCAAGAGAGAAATTTTTCAGTAAAGTAATTTCATTTGGATTGATATCAGAACCTACTGAATGAATGCTTAAAACACAGCTCTCCTCACTGCATCGATCGGTTTCTCGATTCTTTGCAATTGTTTTGTACATCCATTTTCCAAAGTGACTTACACCTGGAAGAAACATAAATAAACCTATTGGGAAGAACACAATTGATCTCAGTAATATTTGGCGATACAATGAAAAGCCGATATAAAGTTGACCATCTTTTGAAACACCATGCAAGTCATCTAAAGCTTTGTCATAACTAATTTTTCTACCCTCCAGGTCAGAAGTAAAATAAACTTGAACCTTTTTAAAGGCTATGGCATTAAAGAAATCAAAATGTTCGATAAAAATCTTTGTTCTCAAACAGAGTGGACATTCTGCATCGTAGTAGACAGTGATTTGCTCTTTTCGAAATTTAAAATAACGAACAAATTCCCAATACTTATTTGGAATACATAACAAATAAATACTACAAACGGCCATCGCAAAGAATGGAATCGGAAAAAAGAGATAAATCCCAATGTGAAAAACGATGCCGATAATTGCGACCCAGAAGCGCAGTGGTTTGAACCAAAAAATGAAAATAAAAATGAGCTCAAAAATCAAAGCAAAATACCCCAGGAATTTGATCAAAACTTCTTGATCTAAAATCCAATGCATGGGAATATTGCACGCAATAGGGAAAGATGCCGGCCACCAAAGACCAAGCCCTTTAAGCCAAATTTCATCATTCAATTTGTAAAAAATGGAACCCAAATAAACCAAACCTATCCCAGTGAACAACAGCAGCCAATAACTCCAAATAGATGTGGTAGAAGAAGGTTTGTACTCTTGATTAATTCTAGCATTTTTGAACTTTAAAATAAGGTTATCAAGGGAAAAAACACGCTCAATAGGAACGAACATGAGAAGAAAATTAACTCCGCTATAAACATAATAAATATGATACTCGAACTGCGACAAAGTCGAGAAAATAAAAATGGTCAGAATATAATTCAATACCGCATTAAATCTGGTTTTAAAACCCAACATCATGGAAATAACTGCTCCTGACCATATTGCAAGTATGACCTTGAAATTGATGTCGCTTTGCCAAACATAGGGCACAGCATCAAAAACCAAATGACTATTCTTCAAAAGAAGTAATATATCCTGAAGTAAAAAAAACAAATAGAAAATCCTGAACCAAGCCAAGCCAACGGCACTAACTTTTTTATTAAAATTTTTCCTTATCCAATTAATCATTGCTCTTCAATATTATTTTTACAATTTCATCTACCATCTCTAATTTCAATTCAAAAAACATAGGCAACCTTAGCAAACAATCCGAATATCGATCTGACTGAGGCAAGACTCTGCCATCATGTTGGGACTGATAATACTGACTGCTGTGCAAACTAAGATAATGAAAAACAGCGTGACAGTTCTCTGTTTTCAATCGATTAATGATATTGCTTCTGACCTCGATATTATCACAAACAATGTAAAACATATGGGCATTGTTGGTGGCATAATCTGGAATAAGAGGAAGTTGAAACCCTGCTGTATCCGCATGATTGCTCAACAATTCCCAATACAAATTCCAAAGCTTTTTTCGGCGGTCTTGAATCAATTGCAAATTTTCCAATTGTGCAAATAGAAAAGCAGCAATCATATCGGAAGGCAAAAATGAAGAGCCCGTATCAACCCAACCATACTTATTGATCTCACCGCGAAAAAACTCTGCCCGGTTCGTTCCTTTCTCCCATAAAATCTCTGCTCTTTTGATAAAACGCTCATCATTAATCGTCAACATTCCGCCTTCTCCTGAGATGATATTCTTTGTTTCGTGAAATGAGAAACATCCCAGGTGACCTATTGAACCCAATGGCTTTCCTTTGTAATAAGAATCAATGGCCTGAGCAGCATCCTCCACCACAAAAATCCCAAACTCATTGGCCAAAGCCATAATCGCATCCATATCACAAGACACACCTGCATAGTGAACGGCCACAATGGCTTTAGTTCTTGGAGTGATCAATGCGCGCAATGCTGATGCATCCATATTGGGATTGCTGTCCATGCTATCCACAAAAACAATCTTTGCTCCTTGTCGAACAAAGGCCAGTGCTGAACTCACAAACGTATAAGAGGGTACAATCACCTCATCACCCTCCTTGATATTCAACAACATGGCAGACATCTCCAAGGCATCTGTGCAACTCGTTGTGAGCAGCACTTTCTTGAACCCAAAGTGCGACTCAAAAAAATCATGACACTTTTGAGTAAATATGCCATTACCCGAAATTTTACCAGAAGCAACAGACTCCTGAATGTAGCTCATTTCCTTTCCGGTCAAATAAGGCTTATTGAATGGAACAAAATTCATTTTTCTATTTTATTTTTTTTGCGGGAACACCGACAAATAGTCCAGATTCTTCTATGTTCTTATTGACCAACGCACCCCCCCCGACAAAAGACAATGCAACAGTAGAAATATTATCAATCACAGTAGCACCAATGCCAATAAAATTCTTTGCTCCAATATTTACAAAACCTGCAATATTGCAACGTGGGGCAAGAAAAGAGTGATCTCCAATTTGGCTGTCGTGAGCAATCATCGCTCCCGTATTCAGCAGTACATTCTTGCCAATTCTCACATTTAGGTCTAAAACACAACCTGAAAGAATGACACTTCCCTCTCCAATCTCACAAGTCGGATCCACTATGGCCGAAAGGTGGATCAATTTTGCAAATGGAATTTGACCAAAAAACTTCTCAAAAAACAATGCCCTGGCTTCAAAATGCTTGTAACCAATGGCAATCAATAATTGCTCAAATTTGCCCGATTGAAATAACGAATCTACCATTTGAGTGCTCCCAATCACAGGGATACCAGATTTCATTTCACCTGCTGGAGCATAATCATCAAAAAAACCAACAACTTCAAACTGTTGCGTCAAACGGGCATGATGCGCAATCAATTGCCCCAAGTCTCCTGAACCTATGATGGCTAACTTAATCACCTGACATTAATAATTCTTCCAAGTTACATATTTTCCTTCCACGATAAAAAGGATAATCATTATTCCTGTCAATCAATACGGCATCGATACCCAAATCAAGAGCGGGAAAAATATCCAACTTGAGTGAATCACCTACATAGGTAATCTCTTCAGGCTGAACACCCAAACCTGAAATGGCTTTATGAAAAAAAGCAGGATCCGGCTTTCGCAATCCGTTCAAGGCAGATCCAAATACAGTTGAAAATTGTCCCGGGAAAAATTCGTTTACCTTCTCTTTAACACTCTCATCCCAATTGGATAATATCGCCTTGGGAAACTCAAATTTCTCCAATACACGGGTATCTTCAAAGGCCTCCCAAGGCAAATACGTGCAGGCGGAAAATACTTCATCCAATAAATTCGGTTCAGGATCTATACCCATACTCAACAATAGATGGGAATTGAAATCTTGATAGAATGCCCGACTCGTTTTGTCTGGAAAAGTAATTAACTCAGACAGCCACCGGTGCTTGGCTTTAAATACATCACTCGGGATCTCATAGCCGTGATGTTGCAAAACTCCCAAAAAACGCGTGTAAAAGGTGGGCTTATACAAAAGCGTATTGGCCAAATCAAATAAGTATACTTTGGTGGTGTATGCCATTAGAAAATATGCGCGTTATGTGAGCCCGCAGGAATTTCTATGAGTGATCTGTCGGGGTAAATGATGTCCATGATTACACGAATTGCGCTACCTTTTTGTACTTCTACTTTCGGAGGCGCAACATTCAACAAATATTCTGAAACAACGTACTGAACATCGTCAAAACCAAACTGTGAGCGCACCGAATTGGTTCCTGAAATTCTTGCATTGATTTCAAATGGTACCAATCCGCCTGGAGTAACAATTGATTGTACGTTCAAGCTGCCTACCAAATGAAAATGTTGGTTCATGCTTTCAATAATGGGCAAAACCAAATGATCATATTCATTGGTCACTTCACATTCCATTGTGGTGCCGTTTTGCAATGTGCGGACCATGGTGATGTGTCCATGAACCTTTCGATCCTTCGTCACATAAAATGCCGTGGTAATCTCCGGACCTTCTGCCCATTCCTGTATCATATAATCTGTCCCGAGATCTTTCCAAGTTGTTGGCTGAAAAAGTAAACCCCTCGAACCCCTTCCCATTTTGGGCTTGGCCAAATATCGCTGCACCTGACCTTCAAATTCCGCTGTCTCGTAGGATTGGGCAAAAGGAATTTGAGCCTTTTGAAATGCCTCAAACGTTTTCATTTTATCCAAAAAAATACTGGCTTCTAGGCTAGGACAACCCACCAATTTGGGCAACTGATCCGCAATCAATGATAAATAATACACCTCAAAATCAGTACTCGGAATGATTAAATCCACCTGATAATCGCGTACCAAAGTCAAACTTTTTTGATGAAATTCATCGTCCCACGCATATGGCATTTCTACTACCGCGTCACACCAATAGTTCCCTGCAGAAACCTTGGTAACATTTGAACCAACTAGACGAATATCTGGAAAAGATTTGCGCAGATTTCTCAGTATTCCTTGGCCAACATTACCGCCAATTCCAGTAACCCAAATTGTCTTATTCCTCATGGCACATTTCTTTAATCGTTGCTAGGCAATTCTCTCTTGGCACATAGTTCAAGGCCGAATATGTTTTTGTTCCATCGTAATAAAAAGATGAAGATAAATCCTGTCCTGTGAAGGTAATCTTCGCAGACAAAGTTTCCGCAATGGCAGAAGCTATGGATAAGTTATCGAGTGATTCCGATGAAACAGCCAGATACTCCCCACACTTCAAACCATCTGCAATCAAAACGCACATTTGGGCGACATCCGACGCGTGAACATAATTTTGTCTTCGACTTCCATCACCATAAAGAACCACAACTTTCTCCTCTTTCGCTTGCGCTATGCATCGCGGAATAAACGTATTGGGCTTCATTCCTTTACCATAAATTGATGAGCAGCGCAATATTGCGTTTCGCTCAAATCTCCTGGACAAAAGTTCTCCTGTTAATTTGGTAGCTGCGTATCTGTTTTGTGGATACCATGCACTGGTCTCTTGAATCGAATGTTGGGACGAGGCATAAATACTAACGGTTGAGATATAAACAAAAAAGACATCCGGGTGCAATTGATGAATTTCATTTACTTGAAGGGCATTGACACGCATCATCACATCATTCTTCTCATCCATTTTCCCGTATGGGATAATGCTTGCTGCATAAACTATCGTGTCCAACTCACCTACTCCTTTCAAAAAATTGGACCATGAAATCCAGGTAATGCCTTCTGTTTGCGATGCAGAAAAGTTACTATTGTACACTGCCACAACATCGTAACCAAACAGATGAAATGAGGAAACGAGATACTTCCCTAAAAAACCATTGGCTCCAATAATGGCCACTCTCCTCACCATCCTTCTTTGTTCTTAATGATGTATAATGGACGATTTTTAGACTCGTCGAAGATTCTACCAATGTACAATCCCAGCAATCCAAGGTTGGCGAATACAAGTCCTCCAATAAAGAAAATGGCCACCATGATGCTGGTCCATCCCAAGGGAATATCAAACATGAACTTTCTAATGATCAAATACAAGCCATACGCGAATGATAATATGGTCATCAAGAAACCGAATTTAATCGAGATTCTCAATGGTTTATTGGACTGAGAAATAATATTCTCAATGGCCAAATCAATCAACTTCGAAAAATTATAGCTGGTCTTCCCTTCGAATCTCTTCTGATGTTTCACTGGCACACTTGCTTGCGCAAAACCCAGCCATCTTGTAAAAAGAACCAACGATTGTCCGCGCTCTGAAATTTGTTTGTAAGCATCTATGACCTTTTTGTCATACAAGGCAAAATTTCCAATGCTGCCATCAATAGAGGTTTCTGTCCAATAGCTGTAAAAAGAAAAAAACAATTTTGACATCATTCTTTTCAATAATCCATCTTCACGCTGCATCCTCTTGGCGCTGACGATATCAAAACCCTCTTTTGCCTTATGATACAACGACACAATTTCAAAGGGGTTGTCTTGTAGATCACAATCCATTACGACGACATAATTACCCGACGCGTGGTCAACCCCAGCCTTAATGGCATAATGCTGACCAAAATTCCTTGATAAATTAATCAATCTCAGCATTGGGTAATTGGGAAGCAAAGACTGCATCACTTGCCATGAATCATCGGGCGACGCATCATTGACCAATATTATCTCATAACGCACATTAGCATCTTTAAGCGCTTCGTTGATTTGTCTGAGCAATTCAGGCAATATCTTTTCAGCCCGATAAATTGGGGAGACAATGGATATGTCTATTGATTGGCTTTCCATGCGATCACTTCCAAACAAAAATAAGACATTTCAATATTGCAAAGCACGTTGATAGGTACTTAATTTATGATTACTTGAGCGCATTCCCATGGACCATGAAATGACACCCTCTGACATATTCAGCATGGTTTCCTGCCCTATCCAATGCAACGCTTCTAAAACTTCTGATTGATATTCAACAGGATTAGCAGCCAAAAACCGCCATTTCTGTGAATCTGCACCAGCCATCTGGTTAATCGTCTGCCAATAATCTTCCAATGTATAACCCACTCCCTCCACATTGAATCGTTCAATCATATTATGCATAACATCATCCAAGGATTTTTTTCCTTCAGTCACATTCAATATCCAAACATCAGTCACAAAAGCCAATAATGCTCCTTCGTTGTAAATGGAAACCTTGCGCCCCGGCGTTCCTTTGACATAACCATCTACCCAAGTATCAATTGAGCTATCCAATAATGATGATGAAAATCGACCATCATTCTGAACATGAATATTGAGCCATTCACATAGAGAATTGGCCATTTTCTCCCAAGTCCAAACTCCTGATCGCCAGAGCATCAAATCTCCATAATAAGTGGTTATTCCTTCAGTAATCAATCCTGTCGCGCTATACTGTGCCTTGGTAAAATCATAGGGCAACAAATCTTGAGGGCGGCAATACTTCACATTCCAAGTGTGGTACAACTCATGGGATGCGATGGCCAAAACCTCATCATAAAAAACGTCGTCACTCAACTCTCCTTGTCCCATTACAATCATGGTGCTGTTCCTGTGCTCTACTCCATGACGCATGCGATGAGGAGTGAAAATAAAAATATAATGGTACTCGCTAACCGGCAGTCCATGCATGACTTCCTGCTGAAAATTTGTCATTTTCATGAGGTCATGATAGTCTTCCAATTGCCAAGATTTGGGAAGTAATCCTATGCTGTGGCAGTAATAATCCACGCCTTTGTGCTGCCATTGCTTCATTTGGATGTCTGGTGCAAAAACAAAAGGAGTATCCGCCAAATGATCATAGTTCATGGCTTGAAGCTTCCATCGTTTTATGGACGAATCCCACTTTACGGGTAGTCCACCTGCGTATTTCCATTGGTCATCTGCATCAATGAACAGTTCAATCTCCGCGCCTTTGCTTTGACTTAAAAAACAACATAGGTTGACTGGATTAACATAAAACAATTCCGATGACATGAAACTACTTCCTGCATTGAGTTCATGAAAACACCATTCATACTTCACATGAATGCGCTGCGCCACAGGAGATTTCAGTACCCAATGATTGGGGCTCAGCTTTTGCACTGCCACTTCACTTGTTTGACCATGAATAGAAAAATTCCTTGACCACTTTACGAAATTCCCAGGCTCATACCTTCCCGGCCGCCAATAAGGAAAAAACAAATCTGATACACCTTCAGGGATATCCAAATGGGCATCAATTATAAAAGCCTTCTCAGAGTCATGGGGAGAAGGGCCTATAAAATATTGGTTCCTCATTTTTTAGGGCTATTCAAACATCCAGATGGTCGATTGATATTCATCAAATCGGAAATGATCGGGGCAATATCAGTAATGGACAAAGATTCATTGACTATTCGATTAAAAGCATTCTCTGGCAAATTGCAGTTCCATATATTACCAAATACGATGAAGGGGACATGGGTGTCATACTCATAGCCGGAACCATGTGTTGTACCTTGCTTACCATACTCAATCCATCCGGGTTTCAACACATAAATCACATCTCCCGAACGCTGCTGATCAAACCCTCGCTGCACACGCTCTGCAAAATCCTCTCGCGCAATGCTGTAAGACAATTCAGCATGGGTGTAAGCTGAATGAACGCCTTCAAATGAGCATGCCCAATTGGCCACCTCTTGTTGAATGGACTTTAAAGACAATTTCTTCTGCTCAATCCACTCACGATTTAAAAACACGTTTTGATTGGACTCATTGATAACCCAATCTCCGGCACCATACTTCTCAATCAGTTTATTTTCCAAAAACTCTTCTATTTTGTCGGATACAAAGTTTCCAGCAGCCAGATTTTTATCCATCATCATCGCGGGATTGTTGGCGGCTCCGTGATCGGCAGAGAGAAAAATCAGATAGTTATCTCTACCGATGATGCTGTCCAAATAATTGATGAAATGGTTCAGATCCCTGTTCAATCTCAAATAGGTATCTTGCGTTTCTCTGCTGTGTGGACCAAATTGATGCCCCACATAGTCTGTAGCAGAAAAACTCATGCACAACATATCTGTCACATCTTGGCGCTGACCCAATCGCTCCCCTTCTATTGCAGCCTTTGCAAATTCAACGGTCATGGTGTTGCCAAAAGGCGTTGCCTTTAGCAAGTCATATTGATTGTTGAGATTAGAAAGCTCTGCGAGCTTGTAAGGGAAAACGGGTTTAATCAATCCTTTGAAGGGGGCTTCATACGGATTGTTATCCGGTAGACTTTCATTGTAAATGCTATCTGGATACAACAATTGCCATTCTTTCTTTAATGCCTCTGCCCCATATCCTTTGGCGTTGAAATCTTGAACCCACTTGGGCAGTTCCTTCATGCCATACCATGATGACGTAGCCCAAACATCTTCCTTACCTCCAATGTACCAATATGCGGCGTCAGCCGAGCGGCCTGCCGGTAAAATAGCTCCTCTGTCCTTTAAACTAATACCAATAACCTTGGACTTCCCATTGGACATCAATTTCAACTCATCTCCAATGGTGGTAGAGAGTAAATGAATCGGAGACATTTTACCCGCTTCACTCCATGTTCCCACACCCACAACATTGGTATCCTTGGCGCAATATTGAAGGGCATTTCTTTTCTTATCAAACCAATCATTGGCGATAATTCCATGCGTTGCAGGGGTTGTTCCGGTAAAAATACTCGCATGTCCTGGACCTGTATACGTTGGCACGTAATTGTAATGCGTATTGGAATTGGAAAGCCCTTCGAAAATCAATCTGGGAAAACCTCCGGCGTCCAATTGAAAATCTTGCTCAAAACGCTGCAAATAGTCATAGCGCATTTGATCCACAGTTATTCCAATCAACAACTTGGGCTTACCCACATCTTGAAACTCTTGGGTCACTGAAGTATCGATCATCGCATGATCCATTACCCCCTCTTGCAACATGTGAAATTTGGAACTACATGACAACAAGCAGAATCCGAAAACACATAACCCTATCATTTTTTTCATGTACCAAAAATACACGAACGGGCAGCAAAAAAACTGAAAATTTTAAGACTGAGATTGCAAGCTCTTTAAGCGCATGCGCAATTCAAACTCCTCGCTGAAAACCTCAATGGCCTTCAGAACGGATTGGTTCAAGAATTCAGGTTCCCATGGTTTACCAACGTATCGAAAGAGCTCCATGTGGTGCAAAACTTTCAGAACATTGTCCACTTCAGCTTGACCCGTAAGCATCATTTTCTTGCTTCGCGGACAAATGGCATGTGCCTGAATCAAAAAATCAGAACCCAATAAACCGGGCATGAGATAATCCGATATAATAAGGGCCAAAGGTTGATGCTCATTGCTCGACAATTCTTTCACCAATTCCAATCCTTCAAATCCACTTGAAGCGCGTTCAATGAAAACATGTTCTGGTAAAATGCGCTCCAACTGTATACGAAGCACCTCTAAAATAAAGGCATCATCATCAACCAAAAGAATGGAATACTGCTGATTCATCAGTGTTTTGAATGATTGGATAATAATGCCTGTTCAATAACATTAACCAAATCTTCTTCACTCCATGGCTTCAGCATTACTTTATCAATGGTGTGGTTATCAACCAACGCTTGGGCCTTTTCCTCCTGCAATTGTCCTGAGAGCACAACCACTTGAATTTTAGGATTAATGGCCTTGACATGCTGGGCAAGAACATCCCCATTTTTAGAGGGCATAATCCAATCTGAAATAATAACAATCAACTCGATTCCAGTGCCGGTAATATCGCCGATCACTTCGATGGCCTCATCAACATTTTGGGCAAACTCCAACAAATGTCGATCCCCAAAGTGACGCTCCAACTGCATTCTCAATGCATTCAAAACCAGAATATCATCATCTACTGAGAGAATGGCTGTTTTCATGCTACATTATTTTTTGGCAATGTAACTATAAAACGGGTTAAACGCTCTTCACTTTTGCAAACAATGCTACCACCTTGTTTTTCCATTATTTTCCGGACGATGTTCAATCCCAAACCCGTTCCTTCACCGCGAGCTTTCGTCGTGAAGAATGGTTCAAATATTTTTTCTATAATCTCTTGAGGAATCATTGGCCCATCATTGGCAACATTGATTACATGATGGGTTGGTGTTTCTGTGTATTCAAAAGCAATCATGCAATTGTTACCCGATGCTTGTAAAGCATTGTTCACCAAATTGGTCCACACCTGCGACATTTCCTCAGCCAATCCGAAGCAAACTATGTCGTCTGGTATGGTGTTTACAACCCTTGAACCTTGCTTGATCTTATTCCACATGATTGTTAACACGGTGTCTACATTTTCCTTCAAATTGAAATGAGATTTCTCAGAAGACAAATTTCCATGGGCAAAACTATTTAGGGCCTTCACCACTTTGCTCCCTTGATCAGAAGAAGCTGTGGTAGTATTAATGCTTCGTAAAATCAATACAAAGTTCAAACTTAACTGAAAAATCTGCTCTGCCTTTTCCAAGAGCATCCATTGCTTCAACTCCTCGTCGATGGAGAAAATTCCTTTTTGCACGAGCATTCGAGCCATCTTGGTCTTTATTCGGTCGGCCAAATGCAGGTCGCTCATTTGAGAAACGACTTTTTGAATGTACTGCCTTTCCTCAGCAGTTGAGAGATTGATGATCTGTGCCCTCTCATATAACTTTATGGCCAGTACCAATTCGGCAGGGTCCATTTGGGCAATCAACTTCATTACACCCTCCGTGAAAAGGTATTTCAAGTTTTCACCTGATGCTTTAATGGCCCCCAAAGGGGTATTGATTTCATGCGCAATGCCCGCAATCAACATTCCCAAAGTCGACAGACGTTCCTTACTCACTATCTCAGACTGGGCCAGTTTTAGCTCATCCAGAGATTGCTCCAATGCTTCTGTCTTTTCCAGCAACGCTGACTCAGCATGGGTCAACTGATTGACCAAGTGGGATAATTTCTCTTCGTTGTGCTTTCGCTCTGTAATGTTGTGCAGATAAGCACGCAGCAATTTCTTTTCTTCCAGCATGAACAAATTGATTTCGAAAATCAATCCATTGTAATGGAATTCACCTTTTTCATGATCTACCTCAAGATCATGTGAAGTGACATTAAAAGTCAACAAAAGTTCAACAAATGGCAAGTCCAATAAATTGCCCAATATGCGCTTTGCCGCCGGATTGACGTAGTTCAATTTGGCATTGTGCAAATCAAACTCAAGGACTGGATTGGGATTTTGTTCTGGGAATAAAGCCAAATTGGCGATGTGCTTGGTTTTTTCCTCAACCGCTTTTTCAAGACCTTCATTGATCGTTCTGATTTCCGCTCGGGAGTCTTCCAAAAGTTTTACATACTGCTCTCTTTGCAACTCCATTTCTTTCCGCTCAGTAATATCATTCTCCACGGCCATGTAGCCTGTAACATCGTTCTTGGCGTTAAACAAAGGAACAATATTTATGGATAACCAATATTCATTTCCCCCTTTGCCAACATTCAGCAACTCTGCCCAAACAGATTTCCCTTGAGCCAAAGCGACATTGATCTTTTCTATCTCTTTTTTATCTGTTTTTTCAAACTGAAACATTTTTGGAGATCGACCAATAACTTCTTCCATGCTATACCCCGTTATGCGCAAGGCGCTGTCATTGACCCATTGAATCTTCTTATCTTTATCCGTGATGATCACCGCATTGGATGTTCTCTTGGCCACCAATGAAAGAATATTCAATTCCTCTTGGGCGTTGATTTGCTCAGTTATATCCTGTAATACACCAGCCAATTTAAAATCATTGGTTTTGTTGTCTTGAACAAATTCCCCAATGCACTTCACCCAAATGACCACCTGATCAATGGGCCTGCGCAACCGGAAATTCAATTCAAATCGTCCTTTGGATTGAAATCCCGCTTGAAAGGCCTGCTCTACCTCCTCTGCATCTTCTGGAAAAACGATGGCCATGAAATGTTCATAGTCATTGATGAATCCATCGTGTATACCCAAAACTGATTTGAGGTTATCACTACCCTGCCAAGTATCATTCTCCAAATTGTATTCAAAGCTTCCCAACTTGGAAATGGTTTGGGCTACATTCAAATCCTCTAAGGCCTTGAATAAATTGTTGGTCCTTAGCTTCACCTCTTCTTCCAATCCAGCCGTCAATTGATCATTGGTTGCTTTCTGCTCTTTCAAAGTTTGAGAAAGAGAAAGCAACGAATCTTGCAGTGAATTCAATTCTTTAGCCTGATAATTATTCCTTACCATCTTCAATTCAAAACTACCTTGCTGCAACGCTATGGCGTTTTCTTTTACCAATTTGATGGGGTCCGTTATAAGATTGGCCAAGAAATAAACGATTACCAAAATAACAGCAGCGATCAGCGTGAGGAAAAGAAATATGGGTCGATTCATTGCGCTCACGTCCTTTTTCAAATCCTCTTTGCTTATTGTCAAGGCTACATAGCCTTTCATACTTGGATGTGAGAATGGGTATTCGATGGTTAGATACCTTACAGTATCCAATTCCATCTTCTCATGATCGACAGTATCCGGGATGGTAACATAGGATACCGACATATTGGATTCGATGGTAGCAATAGAAACGGCCTTCAACTCTGCATCTGCTTGCAAATGATTCATAGTTTTGGTTAAGCCTAGAAAATCATCCCGCTCAAGGCTCAGTTCAACACTCAATGCTAAAGTTGATGCTTGTTGCCTCAACTCTGCCATTTTATACTCGCCCAGCAAGGCCCTTTGCCGCGAGGGATAGTACATCGCCAAAACACCAATTAGCACCAAAACGATGACCGTATAGGGCAACCAAATTTGGGTAAATATGCTGGATTTGAATTTCATCAATTCGTTATCGTTATCATCTGCCCATTGGGAATGATACTCTTTTTATCCGCCGTAAAAACCCCTATGGCTCCTGGTGTTCTCTTTACAAAATCAACCATTTCTTGCTCCGAATCAAAGAACATCGGAGATTTGGCTCGCCCTTGAAAAACCAATGAAAGCCAAAATTTTTGCACTTCCTTCACGGACTTGCCATAGACCTTGGTATACACTTCTTGAGCTTTGGCAGACTTGGTTCCTGGCAAGCAGATAACCACCGTCTTTCCATTTTTCCAGAGGGTCTCTTTCCCTGTAAAAACACGCTGCACTTTGGCATTGCTCATGCTTGTCATTCCGACCTCATTTCCAAAATACACCACATTTTGTGACCATGCCCATTGTGAAACCATCCACAATGCGATAACGCCTATCCAGCGATACAATTTAGAATCCATATGCCAACTGGAATTTAAAGTCATAACGCTCGACGTGCAATGCCCCATGATGATTCAAGTGGTCATCGGCAGCAATGGTTCTTTCCACCTGAAACTTGACATTGCAAGTCTCACTGAATTCATACTTATAACCGATAGCCGTTTTTAATTGCTTGCCAGGGGCTGCGTGTAAATCTTTATCTGAAACATGCATAAAATCAGCCAAAGCATAAACGGTATTGACATCCTTTACTTTTACACCAATATAATTGAAGGAGGAGAAGTTTTCCGCTACTCCTAAACTATCTGTCGTGTTTACACCATAGCCTGTTTCACTCATGAACTCATATTGATCGGTGAATCGCTTGATGGAAAGACTGTACAACTCAAAATTCAAAGCCCCTTTGTAACCGCTGTTGTAGGAAGAGTGTCCACTATGCACACCGGGCTTGTTGGTGGGCATGTAATCGTTGTAATAGGATGCTCCAATACGTGTATACTCATCTGGACGAATGTGCATCCCCATCATCAGCGCCTTGTTGGTGCTGACGTCATATACATCGGTCGAAGAAATACCATTTCCAACTACCAAGTCATATCCGAAATTTAACCGACCCAAATACTGCCCCCTAAAAGAAATACCCGAAGTATGCACAGGAACCATGGTACTAAAAAACAACGGACGATCAATTGTTGGGAAAAATAAACGTCCATGATGGTATTCATCATTCCATGTATTGACAGGAGTATGAATTTTTCCCATGATGATGCTGTGGTTACCAAAGTAATCCCACTTCATCTGGGCCCGCTCGATGCTCGGCGCAAACTTAGCAGCCGTTGCAGCATCATACTTTACGACGGTCTCCCCTAAAAAGCTAATCCGATCGGTCAGCCTTGCTGTTACGAAAAAATCTTGTTCTCCCAAAGAGAAGTAGGAATTTTTATCTTGATCAAATTTGTCCAAATTGTATTGGATATGACCATACATTTTCAAATCAACATTCCGATCTGTTTGGGACCAACCTGCCCAAGCGTTTAAAATGAGGCCGCTAGCGATTATTAGTTTTTTCATTCTTATTGTTTGCTTTTCAAAGATAGACGATGTGTTTCCTTTTTAACATTAATAATAAAAAGATCCCGTTAAGGTCTTGTTCCAACCATTGGTCTCCCAATCCCACAATTTCATTTTCTCGCGGTATGTACCGAAAGAGAGATCTGCTGAATGTCCTTTTCCCAATGGAAACTCAAATCCCACTTGCAAACCAGCTCCAATACCCGTCGCCGTTCTGGGAACATATCCATAAGTTTGATTAAAATTATCACCCCCAATGAATAACTCGTATGATCGATCGGCGATGTAGGCTTTATTATTAACGACTTTTATTCCCGTGAGACTCATTCCCGGCTGAATAAAAAAGTCCATTCCTTCATTGATTTCCCAACCTTGACGATAACCCAAAACCATCTGAAAACGCTGCTCATTGCCTTCTATGGTAAACAAACGTATATCTTGTTGGGCATTGAGCTGGGATCCTGTTCCCTCAAAAATCACAGAGTACTTGTCTACCGTTTTAATTCTGGTCGTCAAAAATTGAAAGACAAATGAACTGTAGCGTTCTAACCGGTAGCGCAAATCCAATCCCAAAGCTATGGATGGACTATACCGCATGGCGGTTGGATAGGCATAATTGTCATAAAAATTAGGGAATGAAAAGCCACTTGAATTATAGTAGCTATTGATGTATTGGGTCTCCATGGGATTCCATTTGATTCTATCTTCAATGGACATCGCCCTTACCCCAGCGTAATTGGTTCCAGCTTGAAGGACCCCTGAACCATTGTAAAAATTGGCTGTGGTGTCCGAGGCAAAATAAGATCCTACGCGCAGTCCAATAGAAAAGCCTCGGTATTCATCTTCTTGGGCCTTTGAACAAAGCGGACTTATTATCAACATTAACAACGCTATTCTTGTTTTCATTCTCATTCCTTATTCTATTTGCGACTGAAAGTTAACCATAATGCGATTTGCCATCACCGATATCGAAACTGTTGGAAGCCATCCTGGCCAAGGGACCATTATCGAGATTGCCATTTGCATCCATGATGGTACCAAGATAGTGGACAAATATGAAACACTCATCAATCCCGAAAAGAAAATACCTCCATTCATCGTCTCCCTTACGGGCATTAACGATAAAATGTTGCAACATGCACCACTTTTCGAAGATGTAGCGGATGAAATTTTTGATTTACTCAAGGATTGTGTCTTTTTAGCGCACAATGTCATCTTTGATTACAATTTTGTCAAGGCCGAGCTCGATGCGGCCGGTTATCAATGGAAAACAGAGAAATTGTGCACCGTGAGATTGGCCAGGGCTTCATTTCCTGGGCACCGAAAATATGGGTTGAGCTCCATGTGTGAATTGTTTGAAATTCCCAACTTTGCTGCTCACAGAGCAATGGGCGATGCTCAAGCCACAGCCATTTTATTTGATAAATGCATAGAGGAACATGGTTTTTCCATCATTCATGATATGCTCAAAAAAGGAAGCGGAGATTCCTTTTTACCCAACCACATTCCCAATGAGGAATTTCAGAATCTTCCCACATCATCAGGTATCTATTTTTTTAAAAATGAAAAGGGAGAACATTTGTACATTGGCAAAGCCGGCAACATAAAAAAAAGAGTTCGCTCCCATTTCAATCCCGATGGAGGTGAACGTCAACAGCATTTCTTACGAGACATTGCACACATTGAATTTCAAGAAACAGGCACCGAACTTTTGGCCTCACTGATGGAGGATGCTGCCATTAGAAAACATTTCCCCAAGTACAACAAAGCGCAAAAAAAGAAGCACCACCCTTTTCATTTGATTGACTTTTTTGATCAAAAAGGCATCCACCGCTTACAAATCGTTCGCGGAAAAACTGCCCAGTCCATTCATAGCTTTCCTTCGATGAAAGCCGCCTATCAATGGCTAAATGAGTTAAAGGATGAATTCAATATTCAAAGCAGATGGATTGGATTGCACCATTTCCAAGGAGAAGAATTGTCAGAGGAAATTCAAGTTCACAATAAGCAATTGGCCATCGCATTGGAATCTTCACTGTCCAAGCAGCCTTCCTACTTGGTCATTGGAAAAGGCAGAAAGGAAAATGAAAAGTCACTGGTCTGGGTACAGCGCGGAAATCTCAAAGGCTATGCCTTTGTGGAGAGTGACACCTTGATTCAACATGAGAACGAGCTCGACTGGATCATTCAGCCATTACCATCATCGGAAATCACGCCTTATTTACTCAAAAGTCATTTGGACAATCCCAAACAATGTTACATCAAAACTTTTTCTGATCCTCTTTTGGAATGCGATAAATGGTAATTTTCTCCAACGAGTTTACAGGATTGATCCAATGCAAAAACCGATCAAAGTTCCCTGGTTCTATGGTTGTGCAATAAGTCAAATGAGGAAATTTACTCTTCCAATTCTTGATCCTGTTTTCCAAATCTACATCGTCGTAAAACAAAATGTAATTGGGATAGCTTCTCCGATGAACGTCATTCCTGTACGTCGAATCAAGCAAATGAAATAAACCTACCGTCTCTTGTAAATTTTGCTGAACGCCAAAAGTGTAGTACTCATCCCAAACATCGCCATAGAACTTTGGCGCCAATGGTACGCTCTCTTTGTGCGAAAACTCCTGAATAAAATTTTGAGCATCCCCAAATTCATACAAGGCGTGCATGCTTTCCACTCGAGCCTTCTTCGGATAAATACAACTGGCACCAAAAAGCAAAACAACATTCAAAGTCCAAAAGAAATTCCAACTTCTCTTGATCCACGATTTGGAATGCCAATCCTTCCATTCCATCCAATTGTTCCATCCAATGACGCCAATCACCAATAAAATTGGAAGCACAGGAAACAAAAAACGCTCTTGCTTATTGGGGAAAATGAGATGGAAAATGGTAAATACCAACCACGCCAACCACACCCCCCAAAATGCAGCATGTCTAGGTTGAAGAACCTGCACTTTACGAAACAAAGGGGTCAATGCTCCCCAAAAAACAAATAGGCTAATGGGAGGCAGAATAAAATAGGTCAACCATGAAAGATAAGCCCATGGGGAGTTGGGAAACTCACCTGCATGTTGTGCGTTGTACTCGAAATAACCCAACACATGTTGAAAGGGCTGACCGCCCCACAACAAGATATCGTCGATTTGTGTGACAAAAAAAGTCAACCCGGAAAACACTGCCACAACCATAAATCTTCTCCATTCTCGGGAGAACAAGATGGCCAAACCCCAACCAATTGGCACCCATGCATTTTGAAAACGCAACCCAACAGACAGGCCCAATAAAACCCCTCCCCACATCCAATGGCGCGTCTTCATCATTGTACAATAATACAATCCTCCTATGACGAGTGGTTGGCTCACCACCTCTACCAAATTGCGAACAGCATTGAGTGGCATCAAACCCAAAAAGGACATGAGCAGGGCGGCAGTAACCGCATTTTTTTTGTTCGATAGACGCAAAGTCAATTGAAAAACAAAGTAAACCGACAGCAGTGACCACATCCCGTGCAGCAGGCGAATAAACAATTGCACATGCTGTGGGTCATCTATTCCTGCGGCATACAAGGTTTTATAGATTACAAACAATACTCCATTGTATAGAAAACTAAAGGCTTGCGGTGCTGTCTCTGAATTGCCCCAACCAGGAATCCAATCACCCGTATTGAATCCATTGGCCCATGAACCTGCTATTTCAACCGTCAGAAAATGGTCATCGACCATCAAATATCCTGGCGAAAAAAAAGCCGCCCAAAGTCGAATGAACAAACCGCCAATCAAGATAACCTGAAGGGGCTGGTAATTCCACCAAGAGACAAAACTATTGCGCCACAGTCCCATATACTACACTTGAATAACTCCTGTGCGATAAGGAGGGGTAGGCTGCCCCAATGAAGCTGCTTGAATGCCCATGCTGATCCACTTGCGGGTATCTACAGGATCAATTACCGCATCCAACCATAATCTTGCAGCGGCGTAATACGGGGTAGTCTGCTCATCATACTTCGATTTTATCTTTTGGTACAACGTGTCTTCCTCCTCTTTTGTGATTACCTCTCCCTTGGCCTTCTTGGCTGCAGTTTCAATCTGCAATAACACCTTGGCCGCTTGCGCTCCTCCCATGACCGCTACCTGAGCCGTTGGCCATCCCACAATCAATCTTGGATCATAAGCCTTACCGCACATGGCATAATTACCGGCTCCATAACTATTGCCTGTTATGATGGTAAACTTGGGAACCACGCTATTGGCCTGAGCATTCACCATTTTGGCTCCATCTTTAATGATGCCACCGTGTTCGGATCTTGATCCCACCATAAAGCCCGTCACATCCTGTAAAAAAATCAAAGGGATATTCTTCTGATTGCAATTCATGATAAAACGTGCAGCCTTGTCTGCACTGTCGCTGAAAATGACACCACCCAACTGCATGCCATCCTTCTTGCTTTTGACCACCATTCGCTGATTGGCCACAATTCCCACAGCCCATCCATCGACTCGGGCATAAGCGCAGACAATGGTCTTACCAAAATCCTCCTTAAATTCTAGGAATTCACCTCCATCAACGATGGACTTGATGATTTCCCGGACATCATAAGGCTTAACACGATCTTCTGGAAGAATCGCATACAACTCTCGTTGATCAACTAACGGAGCAACGGTTTCAATGCGGTCAAAACCCGCGGTATTTTGCTGTTTACCAATTTTGGAAAGCATGGATTTAATCTTGTCCAATGCATCGGCATCATCCTTCGCCTTATAATCAGTTACACCACTGATTTCGCAGTGCGTAGTGGCTCCTCCCAGTGTTTCATTGTCAATGTCCTCTCCTATTGCGGCCTTGACCAGATATGACCCTGCCAAAAAAATAGTCCCTGTCTTGTCGACAATGAGGCTTTCATCACTCATGATGGGCAAATAGGCTCCTCCTGCTACACATGATCCCATGATGGCTGCTATTTGCAAAGTACCTTGGGCCGAAAGCTTGGCGTTGTTTCTGAAAATGCGACCAAAGTGCTCCTTATCCGGAAAAATTTCATCTTGCATCGGAAGATAAACCCCTGCACTGTCCACCAGATAAATGATGGGCAAGTTGTTTTCTAATGCAATCTCTTGCGCACGCAAATTTTTCTTACCCGTAATCGGAAACCAAGCACCGGCCTTTACTGTTGCGTCGTTGGCAACCACCAAACATTGCTTGCCTGCTACCCATCCCATTACTACTACTACTCCGCCGCTGGGACACCCCCCATGCTCTGCGTACATGCCATCTCCAGCAAATGCGCCTATCTCGATGCGATCGGCCCCTTTATCCAATAAATAATCTATTCTTTCGCGGGCCGTCATCTTGCCCTTGGCACGCTCTTTCTCCTGACGGGCCTTGCCTCCTCCCTCCATGATTTTTGCCAAACGCTTATTCATCTCGGAAACCATCAAAGCCATCTTGTCTTCATTGCGGTTGCGCTCAATCACCTTTGGATCTGCCATAATCATCGTCTTTATGACGCGAATTTAAGGCAGTACACCGCATTCCCTTATTTTTGTGACCATGAAATATTGGGCGATGATTTTTTGTTTAGGAATGTTGTGGGGATGTCAACCCAAAAGCTCCACCTCCTATGCCATCATTAAACCCCAATACGCCAAACTATTTTTTTTCAGCACGCAGTCTGGAGATACGACACTGCACATCATCCAAGGCCAGGACACCCTGGCCGTTGACAAAAAGAGCGGCCATCAATTTCATTTACTCAGCACTACGCAAGTTGGTTTTTTTGAATTGCTTGAAAACACCTCCGATATCAAAGGTGTGGTTTATCCAGAGGAAATCTCTTCGAATTCCTTAAAATTGAGATGGCAACAAAATCAATTGATCCAACTCAATCCCGGTAGCGGTGAAATTGATCAAGAACTGCTTTGGAGCCAGAGCGCAGATTATGTGCTCTATAGCCCATTTGACCCTTTGGATTTCACGTTGCCTGCATCAACCGAGAAAATACCTTTCTTGGATTACGCTGAAGAACATCCACTAGGGCGATTGGAATGGATAAAGGCATTGGGCTTCTTGGCGAACAGAATGATCTTTGCGGAGCGTTTATTTCAAAAAAAATCTGCTCTTTACCAATCTCAAATTTGTAAAACAAAACAACATAAAAAAGTGGTAATGGGCAGTTGGGATGGCAACACTTTTTACATCAATGGCACAAAATCCACCATTCATCAATCACTGATAGATGCCGGTCACTCAACCTGCGAAATGGGCGCGGAAGGCACTGTTGAATGGGACCGTGAAATGCTGTGGTCCAAACTTTCAGAAATCGACCACTTGATATGGATCACCACCACCAAGCAAAAACCATTATTGGAAAAAGAAATGCTTCAACCAGAATCGTGGCAAAAAAAATGGAGTGTGACACCCCATTTCATTTTGATCGACACTTGTGCTTATTTCCAACGAGCCATCATTGAACCTGAAAAATTATTGCAGGATTTGACACATCTCGATGATGTGCAAATTAAAACGTTCGTAACCAACTGACCATCGGGAATCCAAAATTGTTGTTCTCTACGGCTGTGTAATTCAAGAAAAATTGAAATGCCCTGGTCTTGGTTTGCATCACCCTTATCCCTGGCATAAACATAAAGAAACCTCTGTTTGTTCTGGTCCTTACAAGACCATTGTTGTAATAACTGGATACATACTCTTGTGTGTTTGGATCGAGGTAGTAGTTATATCCTTCATCTAACCTTTCACGTGTTGTATTCAAAGTTCCAAACATGCTATCAAAGATGAGACTGGTAGTCTTCCCAATGCGCAGTGTACCTGCGATAGAATTGAGCACTCCAGAAGACCGAACCGATGAATAATAACCGTCCATACTGCTGTTGCCATTGCTGTAGTAAACAAACCCACTTGAAAAAGTCAAATTGTTTTCTCGATCACCTTTTGTGATGGACATGAAATTCACACTAAAAATACCTTTGAAAGAATTCAAATAACCCAGGTTACCCGTGAGTGAT
>JACCDJ011268126.1_pt1 | contig 25913 bp, 37 predicted proteins | sample 7444481 | NCBI WGS metagenome assembly JACCDJ01 (sample SAMN15323435, study PRJNA562643) | freshwater metagenome | isolation source: river surface water | place: USA:Blue River Watershed | collected 2017-08-15 | reverse complement strand
TTCGTTTACGAAATGCAACTTCGTTTACGAAGTTGCGGCGATATCATGACGCAGCACCTCATTACCGTCGTACTTTGTGAGCTCGATATAGTCCTTTGTGTACGTCAGTTTGATTTTTCCAAACATATCCGCACATACCTTCAGGTACTCCGAGGATAGCGTCGCGGACACATTCTTCACGGAGATCGTCAGCGGCAGAATATTAAGCGTTTTCGCAGTTAATTTGAGACGATAGTCGCATGTCGCGTCGGCCTCTGCTCTGCGAAAACGCCAAAAGTTGTCGCTGATTTTGTAGTGGTTGTGGCCGATTTTTTGAACTCCGCAATTGGGAATGTCACCGGTGTATGTGCCGTCGGACGGCGTTTCCTTGCCATCGACACTGCGTGAAATCCTGTAACGCAGCGAAATATCATCGCCGACGACCGCTTCCGCAGGGAATGTAATCGCAATTTCACCGATTTGAAACCAGTCATAGACACACGGCGTCCTAATATCGACGAGAATATAATGCGCGCCATCTTCATATGAGACCGTCGCCTTTGTGATTTTTTTCTCATATACATGCTCTTGAATCACACCAGGCACTTCATGACTCGCCAAATACAGCAGCGGCGTCGGTGCGATACTCGTTGCCGACGAGGTCAGCGGCAACACGGGCAACGAACTCAAGAACTTTTGCACCCACATGTAGTCGCTGATGTTCTTGATGCACATGCATTTCGTCGCAAATTTTCTAAGAAAAGACTTTCGGCCGCCGACTTCATCGACGGCGGCCGCACTTTTTGTGTCCGCGATCGGGCTGATTTCCGTCATATCATCGTTGTCGAGGTCGATATTGTAAACCTTCTCGAATGTGGCCATGCTGAAATTTGATTTGAACATACAGTAGGTATAATATAGTACTCTAAAATCAAAATATGGGAAACACAAACAGTGAGGCAAGGACGCGCCGCGATGTACTGCGGATAATCAACGATACCGCGACGATGGACGATGATGCAGCATCTCCGATGCGTGCGGACAATACGGCAAGCCCCGACGAAAAGCATATCGGCGAATGCAATGATCTTATTCGAACGTCCGGTGTCTACATTCGGCGGCTAAACCCAGATAGCAGCACAAACGTGCAGATGCTCGCGATGATCCAAGAGGGTATTCGCAGCTGCGTGCAAGCGGCCGCCGCGGATAAAGACGCCTTTTTGAGGTCGCTGAACGCATATATCGACGAATGTAACTTTCGAAATTCGCGTAATTACACATCCATTCCTCGCAGCATTGACGACCGACACAACTTCGTCGGCTACAAGCTCGTGGTGCTACGTGATCTTGACAAAAAATGTATCGACGACACTTGTTTTGCGCTGCTTGAACTCGGCGTATGGAGCGTTCGCGACAGTGTGCACGGGCGCTGTCTTGCTTCCTCGCAGCTGACAAACGGCGAGAAATATTGTACGGACTCCGCGGTGCCGCTGCGCGCATGGATTATCGGCGCGCACGAGCTGCTTAAGGATCGCGTCGAGCAATGTCGCCGCGGTCGCATTCAGTTTGTAAGCAATTACGATGCGGAATTTGTGTATGCGTTCGATCAAAAAATCACAGAACCAAATTTCGGAAAGCCGGGAAAGGGCTGCTTGCAAGGAATTCATTTCTTCGTCGACAGAAAGAGTGCGTTCCGCTATATCAAGACAGGCTTCATTTCGGTCGATCGGTCGCGGCTGACTATCAGCGGCAACGTCTCCTCAGAAGATGTCGCGGAGATTTTCGAAGAATCGACGAAGGTCGCCATTGAAAAAAATATCAACGATCGCATTCGCGACGCCATCGCGGACTTGCGGCAATATCAGCCATCGGCAGTCCCCTCGAAAACGCTCGACAGCATTCTTGATGTTATGAACGGCGCACCGATTAACGCAGTTGATGAGTTCGTAATTCGCGACGCGATCGCGCAACTTCATCGCAATATCAACGAGAACGCCATCCAAACCACAATCACACAGATGTTTTCCGCGTATGACCGACGCCAAGAAGCATTGAACACATATGCGGCCGCGGTTTAATGCAAAAAAAGAGGAACATAAGTGTTCAGTTGGGCCATTGAATATGATTCCAAACGACTAAATTTTATTAGCAGGTCTGCATGTAAATTATCGATATGCGATTCTCTCCTGGTAGTTCACATTGTAACATCCATAGTTGCATTGTTCTGCATATGTGCGCTTGTCCGAATTGGCGCATGAGGATATATTTTTTGCGTTTCATTTTTGAAATAACAACGTTGAAAATATATAAGATGGTTCGTTGTAAAGCCGCGGATTGCAAAAAACATGCATCTTTTGGTGCCGTTAGCGGTGCCGCCGAGTTCTGCAAAGCACATAAGCTAGCGGGACATGTTAATGTAAGAGATAAAAAATGCATTCATCCCGGTTGCTCGAAAATACCTCATTACGGCGATGTTTCAGATGGTATCGTTGCATATTGCGCGACGCATAAGATGAGTAATCACATTGATCTGAAAAACAAGAGATGCATTCATCCCAACTGTTCAAAACAGCCTCATTATGGCGATGTTTCAGATGGTATTGCTGCGTATTGTGCAACGCACAAGCTAAATAATCATATCAACTTGAAAAGTAAAAGATGCGTTCATCCCAATTGTTCAAAGCAGCCTGTTTATGGCGATGTTTTAGATGGTATTGCTATATACTGTGTTACTCATAAAATGAGTGATCACATTGATCTGAAAAACAAGAGATGTATTCATCCCAATTGTTCAAAGCAGCCTTATTATGGCGATGTTGCGGATGGTATCGCTGCATACTGTGTTACTCATAAAATGAGTGATCATATCGATTTGAAAAACAAGAGATGCATTCATCCCAATTGTTCAAAGCAGCCTTATTATGGCGATGTTGCGGATGGTATCGCTGCATACTGTGTTACACATAAAATGAGTAATCATATCAACTTGAGAAGTAAAAGATGTATTCATCCAGGATGTTCAAAGCAGCCTTATTATGGCGATGTTTCAGATAGTATTGCGTTGTATTGTACTACGCATAAGATGAGTGATCACATAAATGTAATAAGCAAGCGATGCGTTCATCCCGGCTGTTTAAAACGACCTGCTTATGGCAATATCGCGGATGGTATCGCTGCATACTGTGTTACTCATAAGATGAGTAATCATATCGATTTGAAAAACAAGAAATGCATTCATCCCGATTGTAAGACGAGAGCTTCATTTGGTATGCCTGGATATCCTCCGGAATACTGCATGCGACACAAGAAACCAGAAATGATATCAAAAAAACAAAAAGTTAAAGCCGAAAAAAAGACATGCGACATCTGTTGTATTGACGTACACTACTCCGAAATGTATTGTCCTTCATGCAAAACTTACCTTGCCGATGGTAAAACAGTCCAGCGCAAACAGAAAGAGCTCGAAATCGGGTTACTTCTCGACGAAAATAAGATCGCATATACACATGATATCGTTGTCAAAGATGGCTGTTCGAAGAAACGACCTGATTTTGTTATTGCAACTACATGGGGTACAATCATTCTCGAAGTAGACGAGCATCAGCACAACCGCAAAACATATACCTGCATTTGCGAACTAACACGAATGCGACAGCTATATTTCGACGTCGGCGTCGAAAATCTACTGTTCATTCGGTACAACCCAGATAAGTACGACACGATGTGCGACGACAAACCCATGGCGAAAAAGTTACGCAAAGAGTATCTCGCAAAATATCTCAAGGAAAGGCTATCGGCACCTCACGAAAAACTCGGCGTCGTCTACTTGTTTTACGACAAATTCATTTCATCATGCGTCGAAATCGAGGCGATCGACCCTTACTTATCAAAAATGGAGTCCTCTCAAAGATAGGAAGACATTTTATGCTTCGAAAGACGAACGTAAGCAGTGATAATACCAAACAACACATATGAAACTAATAATGGGTGCTGTAACATAACTATTTTTTGTAAGAGGCTGTACCATCAAAAAAAAATAAAACGCATAGACATATACGTATCGCCACATAAGGTGTCCGAACTTTCCATCGACTGTCCGAAAATCAAAATATAGAATGCACGGAACAAAATGGCAAGTGTAAGCATACACTCTATCGCGGAAGTGTATGCGACAAGCATCGGGCATAATAACAATCGATAATAGAAAGGGCGCAGACCGTCCCACACTTGCATATGTGTGGAGCTGATCGGTCTGAACGAGCGCGGATACACCCATTTTAGAATGGCATTGTTGTACCAGGGGGCCTCTTCAATCGAGTTGTACGGCGACTCATACACTGTTGGTTTGCATCTCGCCATTGTGCTGTTGTTGCTGCGCACGTTGCGTTACTAGTATATGATGCAAAAAATCAATTTTTAAAAGGGGACTGCGTCGTTAGAACCCTGCTTTCTTTTCTCTAAGGCTTTAAGCATCAGTGATACACAACCGCATCCGCTGGGCGCGCGTACCACACTGCGAGCCCGAAGTCATGCAAGCCGCACAGCGCGATGCAGAACGCAGCGTACCAGTAGTATTTGCGGCCGCTTCCGTTCCATTCGCCCCATACGATCGCCGCCAAAATCGACGCTGCCGTGCAGCCGAGCAGCAGAATCAACAGCATCTTATAGGCGCCGACACTGGTGCCGTGCCATATTTCCGTCCTCTTAGGGTTGTCAAACACCTGTCTCGCGCCGGGATAAATGTACTGCATTGTTATGTTTAGGCGCCGAGAAATCAATTTTTCAAGGGCTTGCAGCCCTTGAACCCGCCCAACCTCTTGCAAAAGACAATAGTTCTTTGCGAGGCTGCCGCCAGGAAACGCGTAGCGTTTCTGAAACCCGCACATAGTTCTTTGCGGTCACACTATTTTTGAATTACACTCGCGTTGTATACAGCAAGATGCGCAACTTCGTAAGGTACATTTGTATGTCGTATATGAGTTTTGAACCCAATATGACTCTGTACAAGTTCTCATCTAACCAATGCCTGGGAATGTGCATTGAAGTCAGCGACGTATCGAAGGCTGTCACGAGAGTATTACTCAGAAAAGTTCTTATATCACGGGAATTTTATGCAATGATCGAGAATGTATATGTCGCAAAGGGCGCGAACGCAAGATACTTTCTTGACTGCGCCGCCGGCGACAGGATATTTTGCCTATATACACCAACACATCGCATCTGCATATTCAATGAATTTTTCGATGTGAAGCGCCTGCGCGACGACATCTAACACCGGAAACTGGGCGGCGGGCCCACGGAGAACATAGTCTTTTGTGAAAATTTGAATATAAAAATCATCATATGCACACGTCGACATGACTACATTTTACACAGATTGCAAGGAAATTACAGAGTGGAATGCCCGCAACAAGGCATCAAACCCAACCGCGCATAGTATCAACGCCGTATATGCGCGTGGGAATATTCATAAACTTCATAATGTGGAGGATGTTCGAGAGGCGTATGGGCTGCCTATTGTCGCGGCATCGACGTTTGACTATGTGCATGTGATCGATGGGCACAGTGTTATGTGGTGTATTCTTCCTGATTTCTATGATGAAGTCGAATACCCGACGAACGAAATAGCTGTTTTGTATATTAAGTTCGAAAGCGACAATGGCGTAAACATGTTTTTGCGAAGGATTTCCGCAGAGGCACAGCGACGCAAAGAAGAAAAGCTCGCCGAGGTACACGCAGAAGGCCGCGACAAATTCCTCGTCGGATGGGTAGCATGGGAAGAAAAAACCGGCGCGATGAAAAAATATGAGAAGCTGCTCGCGGATTACATCAAGTACATCAGCGACACAGGCGAACCTTGGGTGAATATCTCTTGTCTGCTTAGGATCGGCATTCATAAACTGCACGAAATTATTTACAACACATACACACAGTTGAAGCCTATCAAGCGAAAACAATTCAACGAGTGGAATGCAGGCACACCTGACGACAACGCATCTAGCATCCTCACGATTGCCGCCTCAAACTTTCAAGTCGAGCACATATTCGAACCACTCGCGGCCACTGCAGCTGCGATTGGCGATATGAATCACTACAACGAATGCGCCTATGCGAACAATATCAACTTCTTCGTCGGCATCGTCGACATGATTTATGACTACGAAGAGAGCGCGTAGACGCCGCCGCAAACAATACCCACCGCACAAACACGCGCGGTATCAAATATTCCCTTTCCTCGAATGGTGCGGCGCACTGTAATTTTTGTAAAATTTAAGATACGGTACTCCTTCAATGATATGCGATATGTCAACAGAGGGATATTGTGCGAATAGTACGCATCTGACCAAACATGCGACCGCGTTTCAAACGCATGCGGATATCGTTCACGGAATATTCGCGCGCATACACTAAGGCTGCGCCAGTATGTAAATGTGCTGTTACGCACAATGTACTTTCGTAAGCTACGCATCCCGCTCCAATTTTTTGAATTTTATAGCATCAGATATCCCCAACCGATACACTCTTCAAAGTTGAACACCATATTCAAAATGCGAAATCTTCGCCGCTACATCTGCGGGCATAAATTTGCCGGCGGCAATCCTATGGATGGAACCACTATATGCAGCGTCGTATGCGTAGAAAAGCTGGATTTATCACCGGAGATAACCGTGATGACAATCGGCCCTATCGATTTTCACTTGAGCTTATCGACACTGCAGCTGAGTTATGTCACATGCAGCCGCCAAATTGGCGCCGAATATTACGGAATTGCTGCTCGCTGCTACGCGACCAGCTTCTCCAATGACACATTCGAGCACATAAACCTCGGCTGCCTACGCACCAACGGCGTATGCGGGCGATATGATTTTAGTGATATCGACAATCGATGGCATAAAATATACAACTTTTGAACCCCCTACCAAATTAGAAAAGAGGCTGCGTCCCTTTAAAACCCCCTACCAAGTTAGAAAAAGAGATTCTTGTAACCTAAAATTTGAATTCACGCAGACCGACTATAATGCGAAAACTTCACAAATACATACAAGAGATCGGCGGCTACGTTGGGTCGCTGCCCATCGAGACAAAGCTCATATGCTGCGTTGTCGTTGCGGATGTGTTCGCGGATGCTATCGATATGCCTTTCTCTCTGAGAAATATACGTTTTTATGGTGGTCGCGCGCTTACCTATGGCTTTCGCGCCAAGCACATTAACACAGATTACGCGTATCACAGCGCGGAGTTGGAACATCTTATATATTTTGGCGGTAACACAATAGAATATACACCACGTAATCTTCCCGCACGATTTTGGATGAAGTCGCCTGAACTTTGAAATTCACGATACGTTTAAGAGCTGCGATGAGATTTCTGCGCAATTACGTCGTCAATAAAAATCCATATTGTGCACTTGCATATGTGACCAATGGCGTTTCATTCTGCGATGTACTTAGATGCGGCATCGACCACGATGTATGCCATAATATCAGCGGCCGCACAATGTTCATATGCAGCGCCACTCCGTCGTGCATGCGCTTCAAAACTAAGAATGTATTTGAGAATACATACCCAGCGATACTTGATTCGGCATATTGGTTTTCATCCAAATGCCTTACCATTTGGAGAAAAGACTGCTCAATCGCTATCGAAAAAACAGAAATAAGAATTCGTAGATCGTTCATGGCGAAGGAAGATGTCGTGATCGCATTCGATGATGCTTTCCTTGCGCTGCGGAAACGGATGTTTAAAGGGGCGCAGCCCCTTTAAAACCCTGCCCCCGGTTGAAGATAAAAGGGACCTGCTTCGGTCAAAAGAAGATCATATTTTTTGAATTTGTCGCGTGTAACATACACAAAGCCGATGCGGTTGCTCAAAAAATATACGCTGCGCATTCACGCCGACAATACCTACCCAGATGAGCCCGAAGAAACAGTGTATTTGTGCGGCTTAGGACGCATTGAAGATGGCCCGACTGGTGTAAGTATCTTTCCGATGTGTTACGATAATGGTTTATACTTTAATAGGACTCAGTCCGTCGAAATGTGCAAAAGACTATTTCACAAAATCAACATGGAATGTCCTCCATATCCTATCAGCTCTCACAGAATATATAAGTACGGCACGATTTGGGACGCTGAATATGCCACGGATCGCATATCATGTCGCGTGCATATCAGCATCAGCCGCCGTGAAATCCATATGTATCGCGTGGAAAATCATACTACAACACAAGGTATAACCGTGCCGCGCGACAGTGGCTTCTTAGAGTGGACGATGCCGACCGATACACATCAATAGTCGACGTAATCATCCTCGTCCTCAATTTCGTCGGCATCTTCGTCACTGTCTATGACAACAGTATCCCTGAGCCGCGAAGATCGTCTGGGTGCAACACTCTTTTCGGTATCGTCCTCATCTTCGACCTCGTCCTCCGTTTCCTCGTCGCTGGCGTCTTCAGTCTCGTCGCTGGCGTCCTCAATTTCATCTTCAATTTCATCGTCGCTGTCGACTTCGCACATTTTTTCTTTGATGTATTTGCGATATGAATTCGTGTGTTCGCGGTGTGCACTGACGACCGTCTCGCCGCACATGACATGATAGAACGTCGGCTCGATGCTAACTTTTCGAAGTTCTTGCGAAATCTTATCCGCGATCACAAATGCCGTCTCGACATTCGCGTCACAGTCGTCCCTATCCATCTCAAAATATACGATGTGAGGCTGACTTATCGCGGCGTCCGGCGGAAACTTTTCGCTGACCGACTGTACTTTACGGCGAAATTCCGCACTAAACTCAAGAGACGCTGCCGCGCATTCCCTAAACATAAGCAGCACAATCGCGGTATTCTTCGTAATTTCATCATAAAACAGATCAGCGCCCGCCGATGTCTTGCACTTGTAATTCAGACAATCGGTGCGAAACTTACTACGCACCTCCTGCGCACGCGCTCGGTATAGCCTCATTGCTGTATCACAGGGTTTTTCTTCGTCCTCGCAATCTACTTCGTTATCGTCGTCTACTTCGTCGTCTACTTCGTCGTCCTTGTCATAATCTTTCTCGCCATCTTCGCCGTTGTCATGTTTATTTTCTGCATCATCGTCTTCGGTACGGGCGCGCTTCTGTATCGGCCCATCGTCCGACGACTCACACTTTCTTTTGTGCGACATAGTAAATCTCTTATATAGATATTTTCAAATTTTTATCACGAAAGGAACCTTCAAAGACTCATGACACAATGTAAGAAAGATTGTAGTAAAATATATATGGTTGGCCCGCAATTGTATCCACAGGAAAAGTAATCAGATATGCTATGGCATTCGTAGGAAACACCGTAGTATTTATTGATATGTGATTTTGTGTCATTTTTGGTAACGCCAGAATGTCAGAATACACGTTAAAGGTGCCCCACACCGAATAGGGCCCCGGCCACGCGCCTGATAACGGAACTGGAAAATTTGTAACAAGCGAAACAGCTGAGCCGGCCACTATGGCCGAATCAATGTTTGCAGTGAATCTACCCGAGAAATTTACAACATTTCCTATGCGTGTATATGATCCATATGAGTTTGCATATCCTGAAAAGTCAGATGGCGTACCAAAGGTGAATGTAAACGTACCTGATGTCGCTACTGACGCACTAGAGCCGTCGACATATAAGCTTCCAACATTCAAGCTGCCGTGAACATTCATCAAGTATCCCGAGGTTGTAGTGCCGCCAACGGCAAAACTTCCGTTATCCGCACAAACATATGAGACATCGCTACGATTTGCGGGAAAGTGATGCTGTATTGTTGTACCTGCTCCGTCCGCTTTGTAGATGTCAAAATCTGCACTGCCCGTGCCGACATCTGTTCTTGTGAAGCATCGAACGAAAGAGTTTCCATTAGCGGATGGCTTAGGATCGGCCAATATGCTCGAATCACCATCGGTCACCTTGTTGCATTCCAGCGACAATGTCGAACCCAAGTTTTGTACCAGAAATGAATCAGGCGTGCCCTCTGAAATCAATTCAATACCAGCTGCGGTTGTAAGCTGCAGGCCGGCGAACGATGGTGTTGCGCCTGTTGTAATGCCTTGTGCTGTTTCGAGAACGCCGCCTGCTTGAATGATAACATTGGTACTACTCGAGAAAGAATCCCTCGCGCGTGCTACCGTAAAATACAAATTCGTTTTGCCCTCTTTGACATCATCGGTCGAAAAGGCAGAAAGTGAGTTCACCGAGATAGTGCCGCTCGATATTCCGATGCCACTGCCCGCTATAAATTGACTGCGAACATCAGTCGTGAAGTTGACGCTGGATCGAGATGTGATATTTTTCAATGAGTCCGCATAAAGATATGTTGTCGCCGTTAAGCTGCTGAGATTTGCGCCAACAAACGACGGCGACGCTGATGTGCGGATATCTTGAATTGTATCAAACACACCGCTGGCGTATGTCAATGAGTTACCCGCGGAGAGTTGCGCACGAACATCCGCCGTAAACTGACCGGCCGACCGCGAAGATATGTTCTTGCTTGTGTCCGCGTAGAGGTATGTCGACGCCGTGAGACTGTTGAGAATCAGCGCGTTGAACGTCAGCGACGCCGATGTGCGAATGTCCTGAATCGTGTCAAATACGCCGCTGGCATATGTCATCGAGTTACCCGCGGAAAGTTGCGCGCGAACATCGCTTGTGAAGTTGCTGGCCGACCGCGAAGTTATGTTTTTGCTGCCGTCCGCATAGAGATACGTCAGCGCAGTCAGGCCAGTTAGCAACATTCCTGTGAATGTCGGCGTTGCAGATGTGCGGATATCCTGCACCGTGCTCAATGTGCCGCCGGAAAACAGCAGCGACGCAGACAGAGCGACGCTCTGAATGTAGCTGTTGACGTCGACACACAGAATTGTGCTCGCGGTAGTTCGCGGCAACTGCACACTTTTCCCGACAAACCCGAGCACAGGCGCGGTTGTTCCATCTTGCATTGACTCAAAAACAGTAGTCGCGAGCTCTCCGCCGGCGGTCGCTATGTTGTTGTAGGTATACCACGAAAACGCGGGGTATGGTGTGTTAGTGCTGTTGCTGCCGTAATGAACCTGTTGCATAATGTTTTCGAACGTATTAAGCCCTCCTGCGCGTGTCTTGTAGATGTAAATGTAGTTGTTGAAGCCATTCAGACCATTCGTCATTTGAAAAATGGTATGCGCATCGATGCTGGTCGCATCAAGAAATGTACGCGCAAACTGCACGCTCGCCGTCGGAACAATTCTTTGAATGGTGTCGAGCGCGCCTGTCGTATTATTGTATGTGATGTTTTCGGACCCTGAAATGGCCGCCCGTGCCCGTGCATTTGTATAATAAAGGTTTGATCCCTCTGTGAGATCGCTAGTCGTCTTCGTAGCGAATGCGGTATTGAACCTAGAGGCCGTATAATAAAGGTTTGTCTTGCCCTCTTTGACATCGTCGGTTGAGAACGCGGAGAGCGAATTCACCGAAATAACGCCGCTCGCGAGTCCGATGCCACTGCCCGCCGCAAACAAACTCAGCACATCATTGACCCATGTCGCCGCGGGTTGCGAGATAACAATGCCGGAACCGTTCAGATAAAGATATGAGTTCGGCGTTTGGTACGGCATATAAATGCCTGGTTCAAGAATTTGGATCCGTGTAGTGCCGTTAATTTTAAAACCAACCGTTGCAAACCCCTGCAATATGGGGCCATCCGAGCCGGGCTCGTTGCTGTATTCAAGATAATGGTTTGAGTTATCGCCGGCTTTGAGGTACAGCTGATTGTTATTTAGCTTCAGGTCGCTCGCGAGGCTGTAATTGAAGCCGATCGATCCGCCCGAATATGTGATCGGCGCTGCTGCCGCGATGCCGGTAATGGCTGTGTATGGAATAGTTGTGCTCGCCGCAAGCGCGCCCGCGGTCGCATACAAATATCCGGTGTACGCCGGGGCGAGCGATGTGATATTCGGCTGCGCGGCTGTTGCGAGAGTGCCATACAGATTTTTTGCCTCAAAATCTACAAGAGTTCCGCCCGTCACAGTAAGTCCCGTTGGCTCCGTTGCCGTTGTTACAATGCGCCATCGGCCTGTCGATGCCTGTCGGTAGATAATGCCGTAGTTGTCGACGCCGTCAATTTGATACACACCCTCGATACCGAAGTCTTGTAAGTCAGTAAGGTTGCCCACCGCCAGCTTAATGAAGGGATCTTTTGTCTCTGCATCGATTGTAGTTGTCGATGTGGTCGTGCCAAATACGGTTAAATCGCCGTAAATCGTTACTGTATGCTTGCCATCATTGATTACTAGTGTAGTCGAGTTAAGTGTAAACCGCGCCGGTTGCGGCAACGGAAGGTTCTCGTCCGTCATTCTATATTATGCCGGCGCGCTTTTTTTGTTGTGAAAAACCCTACTTTCTGAACTGTCAATTAAAATTGAATAGACGGCGTAACTATACGTAAATACTGCGTAACTATCATGCGTTCTCTTCGTCGGTACATTCGTGCAGGTAACAAACACCCCGAAGTATGTGCTGTTAACTCCGTTGAACTTGCATCGACAGTTATCAAAATCCCGTCATACCCAAGATTTTACATCCTACGAATACAGTACGATGGCCCGGAAGCTTTGACACGATACACAAAAAACTACAATGATACGTATATGGGCTTTGCATCGCCGGCATATTTATACACACTCGGCGCTGCTCGTATATATTTTTCCGGCAACCGCACAAGAATATACGATGCAAGCAGACACAAAAGTATATCCGGTTATTTTATTAACGCACACATAATGTACGCAATCGAAAAAAGTGATTATGTAAATACTGCGTAACTACTCATGCGTTCTCTTCGTCGGTACGTCTGCGTCGACGATAAAGCAAATGGAATATGTGCGGTTAATACAACTGAAGTCGCTTCGATGTTGAATAATAAGATGTACATTTTGCGGATGGAGTACATCGGCAACGGATGCATACAGCGGTATACAAAAAACTACAATTACCATTATTGCGGCTTTGCTTCGCCCGTATCTTCGTACATAATGGACGATATGGGACTGTATTTTCCAAGCAAAAATGTAAGGATACTGATATGTCCTAATCCAGCGGAATCTGTCATGTCTTATATGCTCACCATAGACATAAGAGTGCAGCTCCCTTTAAACGTAAGAATCTGATGCAAAAAGTGATTATGCGGTTATGTTTACGTATTTACACATGCGTTCTCTTCGCCGATACATTCGCAGCGGGTATGCTTGCGTATGCGCCGTTAATAACGTCGAAGTCGCATCGACGGCTATCAAAACCCCGTCGCGCGCGAGATTTTACATTCTGCGAACACAATATCACTATTCGGGCGCCTTGACACGATACACAAAAAACTACAAAGAGAAGTATATGGATTTTGCATCGCCGTCATATTCGTATATGTTCAATGGTGGCTGTATGTACTTTCTTGACAAAAACACAAGGATATACAACGCAGACAGATATGAATATACATTCGGCAATGTTCTCAATATACGCATAAAAAGTGATTACGTGAATACAGCGTAACTACCATGCGTTCTCTTCGTCGGTACGTCTGCGCCAACGATAAAAAGAATAACCGTTGCACGATCAACTCAGGTGAGGTAGCGACAATATCAACCTATATGTGGTTGGACAAATATATCCGCATTTTGCATGTACAATGCACTGTCAAGGGCGATATAAAACTATGTAAGAAATGCTTCGTTACAGACTACTGCGCGAATATCCTCGCGAACACATTGTACTATTTTGACGATTCCCACTTGTATTTTACGGAAAAAAACGTAAAGTTATGTGCATATATCGATCCGTATGACTTCGCTCGCGGTGATTTTCTTGAGGTATATGTGATGTGTGCGGTCGCAAAAACTGAATAAGCATATCACATTTACTATGCGTTCTCTTCGCCGATATATTCGCTCTGGTTATGACAAATATAACTTCCATATATGTGCGATTAATAACACCGAAGTCGCCTCCATAGCGGATACGTCGCGTCTAAGGGTCTACATTCTACCCATGCAATACACAGACATATATGATCTCACATGGTTCACAAAAAACCTAAGCGAAGTATTAATAACTTTTGCATCACCGACGATATGGTACCACTTCTATTATCCCGTGTTGAATCCACACGAAATTAGCATAATGTGTGTATATCGAGACCACGGCGACGCATACGCAGAGCATCGTTACGGAGGTAAACGTATTCCGCTGCCGCTTAAAGGGGCTACGCCCCTTTAAAACCCCCAATCAAAAGCGAATCTCCAAAGGGACCGCACCTCTTTAAACCCCCCAATCAAAAAGCAAATCTCTTTTTTGCTCTAAAAACTTATGGTTGCATATCTTTAACAACGAACGCTAAATTTTGAAGGACTTATTGCCATTTGTACAACAGGCGCCGCGATGAGAAATCTTCGAAGGTACACATGTATCAATGGCAAGATCGAACGGACCATGTTTTGCGCGGTCAACACTACCGAGGTCGCATCGCTGGTTATGACTCCGGGATATACAAGAATATACATTGTGCCGATGCAGTATATAAAAGGTGGCAGGCGTCTATGGTACACAAACAAGCGACATGAGCGGCCTCTCTTCGGACTTTCGACGCCAATTGATCTATATGATTTCGATAAACGGTACATATATTATGCCGGTATCGTAAAAGTACACGTCGAAAAAGACACTCTGTACATAACGATGAAAAGCACACTTGATTCTTTGCCGGTAAAGTATATCCCTAAAGGGGCTGCGCCCCTTTAAAACCCCGCTCTTCGTAAATCTCAAAAGGGCTGCGCCGTTAGAACCCCCCTCTTCGTAAATCTCAAAAGGGGCCGCCTCCCGATCAAAAAATGAATAAACATAGTATTATTCGTATAACAGGCGCTACGATGAGAAATCTTCGGAGGTACATTTATGAAAACGACCGGATAAAAAATGTTTGCGCGGTTAATCATGTCGAGACTGCATCCTTTGATTGGGTCAGCGATGGTATATACAGATTTTATCTCCGCCCATACGACATACGTAACAAGTGCTATTACGAAAAATACTCCAAAACCATCGGCGGAGGGTACAGGGGATATGCTTCGCAGCTTATGGCGTATAGATATAAAATCGGATCGCTGAGCGTATATGCCGACAATCGCGTTTGCGAAATAAGTATAGTCAGATATCTGATGGGAGCGACACTTGTGGTCAAAGAAAAAAGAGATGGGATATGGGTTGTGTGTTAAGAGATCCGCACGTCACGATTATCTATCACCAATTTTGATTTTTTCATAGAGACTGTATGAAGCCCGAGATGCGCAAGCTGCAAAGATATGTCGTGCACAACACCCAATCCAAAGACTGGCTCGAATACGATGATCAAATGGACATTTGTTGCATGACTAAGTGCGGCGTTGAAGAACTGGAGTTCAAATTCGGCAAAGGTTGTTGTTTCCTATGCGACCGAACTCCCATGGGAACTAGTTATATGGGCGTATACACATACGATGACGAAGAACTATCTGTACGTACAGCTCGGAACACCTTTGTTAGGATTAGCAAATGTCATGTTATCATAATTTCGAGAGAGAAAACCCGTGTTTCCATGCGAGAGAATAAAGTCACAATTGTATTCGACAACGCGTTCAAAATTTGATTTTCTGTTGACAAAAGGGGATTACACATCCATATGAGGACGCTTCTCAAGTACACACGCGAGCGGTTTGTACGGATCAACACTGATATATGTAGCATAAACACATGTGAAGTTGCATCGACATCGCCGATTATCGGTCGCTTTTATGTCAGAAGATGGGAGTCACAGGGAGATATGTACAGATTCTACACGAAAAACTTCAGAGAAAGGCTCTATACTTACGCATCTCCGTGTATAGAATATCGATACGATTCAAATACAATATGGCGCAGAAATGTAATTGAGCTGTTTATTGATGGGGATACTATATCTGTACAACCGAAAGGCATGGTCAAGTGTATTACAATCAAAACATGTTGAGGTTTCCTGCTTGAAAAAGAAAGCAAAATTTGATTTTTTCCTCATTGTAAGCAGGGCTTGCAATGAGCATAGCTCTTTAGAAGCATAAGAATCGAAGCAGAGTTCAGAAGAGGCACATCCCCTTTAGTGAAAAGTAGGAGGGGTTTTAAAGGGGCGCAGCCCCTTTAGGAATGAGAAGTCTTCGCAAGTACACAACGCAGTCTGTTCGGGCCGCTCATATTCTCGGCATAAACAACGTTGAGATTGCGTCATGCGAATATTTCGGCTGCATATACATACATGGGCATGAGTTTTCCAAATACTCATATCAAGCCTATTGTAAAACATACCCGACATATTACTGCGGATACGCGTCTCCGAAAAGCCTTTATGTATTCAATGAAACATCCCTGTGCATTGACTACGAAAAACAGGCATATATTGACAAAGGTTCATTGTGGATTCACAAGAATAGATTCAAACATCACCTCTATAAGATTTTCCGACTTCCGAAAAAGTGAATACCCGAAAGACTTGTCTTTTGCGATGCGTCGTTTGAAAACGTATCTTCGTAGCAACCGGGCGGGCGCACTCTATGTCGGCGGTACGATATTCGCGTATGGAGAGAAAGCATACATGTGGATAGGTTGTCTTCCGTCGGCTAGAACATTAATTTACGAACTATACGGCACATCTCGGTTAACCCTTTGCAAATTCTGCTGGGGAACAACATACATGACTCGGATGCATTCCGAAGATACTCTTAGATACTACTCTCCGAGCAGTAGTGCTGCGATGACTTTTAAAAAACTGAATTTCGGTGTACGTGCGTTTGTAAACAAGGATGGTGTGACATATCCGATCTATTACATACGAAAGAAGCGCAAAAAACGGAATTTATGGTACATAAGAAAAATCTTATGGTACAAAAGATTAGTGTCATTCCGCAGCGTATTAGTCGCAGCTGCAATTTTAGGATTCTCGTATCTGCGATATCGAGCGTTTCGTTAAGTTAGCACATCTGATGCGTCGACTTCGCCGATATATCACAAAAACTAGCTTTGAAACACTGCTTGTGTTGCGGGAAAAACAGTGCTCATACGATCGCAGAATCTATTCGATTGTGCTTCGTTGCATGTTGATACGCATAGACGAATATCCACGCGCGACCACATACCGAAATAATCTGTTTATCGCGTATAATGTCTCTCTCGCGGCGCATAAGCATATGGGGAAATATATGTTGTGCCTGCATTTGTACGGTGGTACCGTCAATATCAAAGTGATCGGTGAAGAAGATTTTCACATCGAGATGACCGCGGCCGACTTTATCGAGCGATGTGGCTTTTAGGCGGATCGCGTTTTTACGACGATTGGATGCGAATTTCGCATATGCTTTTTTGTGAGTAATTCGCCGCGCAAACGCGTTCCGCGACCCCATGTGAACCGCACTTGCGGAACGCGTTTTTTCAGTGATCTGATGAGAATTTCGCATATGTGAAATCACGACTAATTCGCCGCGCAAACGCGATTTGCCGAATAGTACATCATCGCGGCAAAACACAAAAAAAGAAAAATCGCCGCCTAAACACCGTGTCCAACGGCCGCAATCTGGTCGTATGCAGTGCATCGGAGCCTTACATACGATGTCGCGGCGTGTCCGATCACAATACCCATCGCGATCATAGCGACCCACAGCATGAGGTACCCTGATGTGTCACCGGTGAGCAGCAATACGAGCGCGAACACATACAGAAAAATGCCGCATACACACAGCAACTTAACAGTTCTCTCGACATATTTGCCACACGACGAGCCATGCCACACATACTCAGTGCCGTCCTTCACCACGCGCTTTTCGTCAAAACACAGACGTAACATTGACTTTCCTTCGTAAAGTACCCGACTTTCACAGAATTCAAAATTTTAATGCTTCCTTATGGAAGGTCACTGGCGAAAAACATGCAACATACAGCGGCGCTGTTTATGTGGACTACGAAGCGTGGCAGAAAAAAAGAACCGACATATACTAAATCACGGGATAACAGCGGTTCCGAAGAACTCGAGTATGATACAAAAGAGATTTTTGTCAATGAGATTATACACCGGCGGTCTCTTTTTAGACTCATATGGTAATTTTTTTATCATCCAACTGTACGCGATCAGTTGAATTTCATCATTGAGCTGCAGCAAGTCAAAGCATCGACTCAGATACGCGACATAACGAGGCCTATTGTCGTCGTATCGATGCGGCGCAACGATGCCACGCGCGAATGTCGCTGCAATTTTAAACGGCGCGTTTGTCTTGAATACGCGTAGCTGCTCCCTATATGTCATGTACAATCGAGAGCTTGGCACATGCGACATCATGAACGCGGCCTGCTTTGCCAGTTCAAACATGTTTTTCGTAAACATTTCGACGCGATCGCCGCGACCCTCGAAGAAAGAGGTCTGGTATGGCCGAAATACCTCTGCACATCCGCAAATTATAATGTAGACATTGCCTCGGTGCGCCTCTTCGAAGAATTCTCCGATAGTTTTGCACACGCCTTCTCTGTCAAGAAATGTTTCTGCGCGACCGCTTTTCGCGATTTTCATAGGCATATCAAACCCAATTTTTACAAATTTCGACACATATGGCTTGACTCGATCGATGTATAAGAAGATTTTTTGTGTACACAGCGACCGACATAGCAGCGCGTTGCCTATGATTTCGTGCGGCGGCCTCACTACTTTTTTCTGTACATGCGCCATCGCCTATATCAACCGTGCCTTTCAAATTTTGAATTCTTCCTTAAAGTAACGCGGCACTGTTATCTATGCGATTGCTGCGCAGGTACATTGACAAAAAATAAGCCGATTGTGTAGTCGTTATGTGAGTGCACTCACCGCAATCAGACGAACGACTCATATGGGATTCCGAGCAATATCGCCGCCACAACATAGCCGTGCCCGAATGGGAATGTCGCGTCGTTGATTTTTTCCTTCAATAACTCAAGTGTTACCTCTTCGCAAAGCGGCGTCTTATCTGCGCCGCGAGGTCCGTCGAAGTCATATATCGCGACACACTTGCCTTCCTCGATCGCGCGAACATATTTTTTGATCAGCGCCGAACCCTTCTCGAGTGTTAGCGCGTGATATTCCGGCACATAAACGCGCTTGCGACTGTCGATATAGTTAAGTTTTTCATCAATATGAGGAAACACTGCGTGTGACACACTGCAATTCTTAGCGTGTGCATAGCGGCGTCGGGGCTCTTTTTGTGCTTGCCACCATGCGACTGACACGGCATGGTCGATGCCGCTCCATACCTTGCCGGACTGCCAGTAGTTTTCGAAGCAGAAATATCCCTTATAACCGCTGTCAACTTCCGTCATCGGGCTGAATATGCGTCGCTCATCACAGTGCCGCTGCGCCGATGTGACATTGAGACGTATCGCGTTCGCAGGTGCTTTCGCCTGAGCGCCTCTCATATTCATCGCCGCAATATAGACTTTGCCGCGTGCCTTCTTTTCTTCCGCCATTGTCGATTGGGTATCGATCGTCTTTAAATCAAAATTCAAAAAAGTGAATAAAGATAGACGAGTATTCATGATGCGTCGGCTTCGCGCGTATGTCGTCGGCTCGCAAACTCAACGCCCCACGATATGCAGCAACTGTCGCTTTTATCTAATCGACGATGTAATGCAAATACGAAATACGCGCTACTTCATATGCCACCATAAACACTGTCTCGGGCATTTTTATGAAACGGTAAATGCCCATGGTCTTATCCGTCGCTTTGATATCGTCCCAATACCGCATCTTTATATGACGGACAGCGTATTTTATACGAAATTTACAATAATGCGCAAGCTCTACCGCGAAGGCAAGCAATGGCACTTGACATGTCAGAACGGAGCGCGCGACACATCACACGAGTACTACTTTTAAAGGGGCGAAGCGCGTTTCTTTACGATGTTGCTCGATGCCAAGCGGGGTTTTAAAGGGGCGAAGCGCGTTTCTTTACGATGTTGCTCGATGCCAAGCGGGGTTTTAAAGGGGCGAAGCCCCTTTAGAATATTGATTTTTTCTTTATATATCGTTGTATAAGATGCGTAGACTCGCCACATACATACGCACGCATGTAGTCGTGCCGGATGAAACCGACCGCTTTTCCTTATGCACGCGCATGAATTGTGCCGATGAGCAGTATGATCTGGACTGCCATGGATTCTTTATGAGAAAGTTCCATTGCGATTTTGTGGAAGGCATGACATGGGAGTTTCTATATGATTATTCCAAAGAGGAGGGTGAATTCACTGACCGCTACACCTACTATGATACATACGACAACAATATTGTGATATACAATAATGCTTACACACAAGGCACGAGCCAAACATTGTCATTTATGCGTAGAGGCTACGTAGTTGAAATACACGGAGGAAGCCACTTTCGCATTCCATACGCACAAAAAAGTGAAAAACACACCGGCAAATAAACGATGCGGTCGCTTCGCCGATACCATCGCGGTAACTTACTCTCGTATGCAGATGATAAAACGGGTTATGCCATGATATCTCAGAGGAACACACAGCTGCGTAACGGCGATTACTACATCAGAGGAGGCGAATTGTACCTCGCATACGCCATCTCGTTCGTGATAATTTTCGATGGTAAACTCTTCAATATCGAATACGGAAGGCAAATAGCCACGGGCAACTTTGACTCGCGTCGGCAGACCGCCGCATATGATTTTGAAACCGTTGAAGAGATATACGAGTATCTCTTGCGTCTTTGAAATAAATTGAATTTCTCATCGTATACACAATGAGAAACCTCCGTCATTACATTCGCGTCACAACCGTGGAACACAATGAACGCTGGTTCATACCCGGCATTGCAGTAACCCAGCGACATTACAACGTCTCTTTGAGTCACACAGTTGCGGATTCTTACGTGTATATCACAAGGACATCTTGTACCGCTGGCAATATTGAGATGAGATACTACCGCAAAAACATACGAATATGTTTTAACAGAGACGAAAAGACCAGTATATATTTCGTGTGCACCGACCTCAACACACTCGTCGCAGGGATGATGTGGAATAAGTACCATGTCAATGTGCAAAAAAAGAGTATGTGTTGCATTATGTAGATGTTAAACGGTATAAGAGGCTTTTTTTATTTACGCAGCCTGTACATTAACATGTGAATTGTAATACGCCAGTCCTTTGATCAGAACCTTTGCGATTTTTCCAATCACATGATCCGGCAGATCATACATATTCTTATGTATGGCAAGAATGCTATTCTTCTTGATATATTCTTTCAGTACGGCGTTCACATAATCGGTCTCATTACGAGGGATATACTTCAGATCATCAACAGTTTGAAATAGAGATGCGCCTATGCTGACGTATGCAGACCACTTGTCGAGAAAACTCAGCACGGTGGGAATCTCTTCTTTTTTGCATTCTCTGCGATAAATATATGCAAACAGCGTAACGATATCCGTAAACCTCTCTGCAACATCGATGCATTTGGTTGCATTTGGGTCGATTACATTCAGTGCATCTCTGAAGAATTTAAATTCCTTTAACGACGTGCTGGAAACTTTTACTTTGCCGTCGATGCATACGAGTGTATATGTCTCATCAAAGACCCGTATGTTCGGATCTGCGTTTGGCGCGGCATTAGGCGCATCTGCAACTTTTACGTCTTCTGCGGCCATCTTTGCGTAATAACAAATGAAATTTCAAAATTTGAATATATGTAACCTAATATACCAACGCCGCCATGTCGACCCGCGCTGTGCGATGCTATTTGCATGCGTTTTATATTCGCAACACGCACGGCAAGTACCGCGACACAAACAAATTTCTCTTGTCTGCAACGACGGAGCAGCCTGTTGTTGACTGCGAACTAGACATTAGCAAGTGTATGTGCTCGCGAACGCAGCTTAACTTTAAGGAGATTCGCGATGTCGCCCATACAATTCATAACCGCACACACGATCTCGCAGAAGACGCGATGAAGTCCGGTGATGTTTGCGTGTTTGCAAAGCCGCTCGCGGAAATACGAGGCAAGCTTCCCATCACTTATTACGGCCGCGCCATCGTCATAATGAGCGAAGGTCGCATCCGACATATGGAACGCGACCTCAACAAAGGCTATGTGCAAAAGGCATACCACGAAAGTACCTCGCATCTGCGTTACCTCATCGACGAACAGGCCTTAATTCTCTGCGACGAATGGTACACGAAGCGCCCGAAGAAGCCGTTTGAATAATCTTTTTTGAATTTGCGTACACATATAATATCCATTTGCAGATGCGCAAACTCACAACGTACATACGCGGAGATGTTACGCTGGAAGCATTCGAACGCATGACTTTATGCTCGCGTGTATTCGCAGAAATACAAGATTATGCCGGAGAACACAGCGTGATTATGGGAGTCTTTCGCTATGATGAGACGGGGCACGTTGAATGGTCGATGTCTCGCACATACACATGCGTGACGCCAAATGGTGTTGTCGATGCACCGATGAGCTATTACATTAGCGGTACTAGAATTTTGAAGTTCTACGCTGAAATAGATATAGTCCCTCCACCTGTGGTATTCTCGTTTATTCCCATCGACGTATACTATCATAACCTACACAGTTTTTCAAGATAATGCGGCGACTTCGTGTGTATATGTGGTCTGTTTTTCGTTTTCACGAAACTGGATACATACGAGGACATACACGCTACTCTGTTTACTTATACGATCCGGCCGAAATTTATCATATTTCATTTACCAATTACGACAGCATAAGCATCGGCGACAACAGAGCATTGGTGTGTTTCCGTTCTCCTGAGGGAAATCGCCGCCTGTATGTCTGCAGAGATATTCTTATGTTGCTGAATGTGATGTTGCGATATAGGCGCTCTGGTGTACAATGGAAAAAATACATTCCGTATGCCGCTGTATTGGTGTGTCTCGCTGCAATTGTAACGAAGTTTATATTCTGAGACGCGACATAATGGTGCATCAAAAAAAAAACTTAAGAAAAACATAGGATTTTAAAGGGACGCGACTCCTTCGGTGAAGGGGTTTTAAAGGGGCTTCGCCCCTTTAGGCGAACGGAATGTCGGAGGCTTCGGTGTCCGTAGATGTGTCATCGTCATCAGCTACGACGAGTGTACCGGTCTTAAGCGGCCTTGAGGCCCATACTTTTTTGTTCGCCGCCGCATATGCAGCGAGTGATTTCTCGTAAACGTCGCGCGCGACAGGATGCAAAGATGTCATTCCGTATCCGAAATTGCATACGGTGAGGCCCACCGACATAATGTCGTGAGTACTGTTGATGATTGCAAACAGCTTCTTAGCGTTCGTTTCGCATTCGCCCGCGTTCTTACCGCGCGACAAACGCATAACATTGAACGACTTGAACTCTCTGTCTCGCGCAAATCGCGCGTTGAACCAAGTAAGCGCGCGTACGTAGTCGATGCTGACAGTCCAATTCGTGCTGTCAAACTCCGAAATGAGAACGATATGAGCCTTACTCAGATCGCCATTATGGAAATAGATCGTCTTTGAGTCGCTGCCGACAAAGCCGGCGCACTCACGAAATATGTTGACGATGAAATTTGTCTCTTGTACCATCGACCGCAGCGAAGGAGCATTGGTATGTGCCGACAGCGTAGGCATGGACGCAGAACGCGTTGCTGGTACAGCCGCCAGTTGATTCCGTGCGGGCCATAACAGTGGAGGTGCCGTTAGTGGCGGTGCTGCCGCTTGCGGCATAAGATTATTCTTTCGCGGTTGAAAGGCGCCACTCGACGAAGATACTTGCTTTGATTCTGTGGGTGTAGCCGAGGCAACTTGTGTTGATACGAAAACAAACAACGGCGGCATTGGCGGCTGCGCAACAAGTTGCGTCGGCGACTGAATAGGCTGCGTGGGTGGTTGTGCCAGCACCTGAACACGCCGCGCGGGTGGTTGTGCCAGCGGCGGAATAGGCAACGCGGGTGGTTGTGTCAGCGGCGAAATAGTTTGCGCAGGAGGCTCCGGCGAGATTGTCTGCGCCGATGAAACGGGCTCTGCCGGCGGCGGAATAGTTTGCGCCGATGAAACGGGCTCTGCCGGCGGCTGCGTAGGTTGCGCAGGAGGCTCCGGCGAGATAGTCTGCGCCGATGAAACGGGCTCTGCCGGCGACAGTAATGAGGCCGCCAATGGCGGAATTACCTGCGGCGCGAATTGAGAGAAGCCGCTCATCATATGAGAGAACATTTGCTTTGTGAATTCGTGCTTTTCTTCTTCGAGCTTGCGACGCTTATGTTGTTCTTTTTCTTCCTGCTCGCGCTTTATCTCTTCCAACTTTCTCTTTTTTGTCGCAAACAACGCGGCCACTCTGTTAACATAATCGAGCGTTCCGTTCATTATGCTCTGCTGAACTTGGCATCTGTTCTTAATCTCCGTAAGAAACGTATCAAGGTCCTTTTCTGGAATTACCAGCGACATTTGCTTGTCTTCCTCGTCGGCCATCTTGTTAAAAATGCCTTATATAATTCAATTTTTTGTTTAACAAAAAACATTCTATGGACGCGGCTCTACCTGGACCGGCCGCATCAGAGCTGCACCGCCGCATCCTTGACACCCAGCGGTACTCGCATAATGATGCCGCGGACAGTATCCGAAGGTCTCTCGAAATCGCACGGCTTTTTCTCCTTCGAGCGCCGCGAGGTCGCTGTATAAAGCTCCGATATAGGCAATCGGCGAGTCTGTGAGCACTTTGAGCGACTTGAAGAAACCGTAATGTATCAGCATCTTTTCAACGCGACAAGATTTCTTCTCCCAAAATCTGTACAGAATGCCCATTCGTCGGGTAACAACGCATGCGAACGCCATCTCGTCGGTGAACAGCGGCCTGAAGTCGTCGGTTTCCTCTTGAATATAGTCGAGCGCCAGCGACAACACATCGAAGTCTGTCGCTTTGTGCATGGCCATAGTTCGTTTTGCGGCGGCTTTTACCCATGCGTCCCATGCATCGCAGAATATCGACAGCGTACTGATCTCCGGAAGAACACTTAACATTGCTTGCACCGCGTAACAATTACATGCGCTGACGCATTCATAATACTGCCATCGCATATTGATGCCGTGTTGCTTGAGATACCGCAGTGTCTCAGTGTCATGGCGGTAACATGCGCTCCTTACGTCGACGTATTCCAAGAGAGCGCCGTGCCTATGCAGCATGTAAATCGTGTTGAAATCGCCGCAATAACATAGCACATCATGCGGTACAGGCATTTTGTACTGCATAAGCAACAGAATAATTCTGTGATTTTTGCGTTGCGCGGCGTATATGTAGAGAATGCGAGAGCTTTTCAAGGCACCAATACTCAGTAAGCTTTCGATAACCGAGGAACTATCCAATGAAATGAGCCCTTTGTACATGCCGCTGGGGTCGCACTCTTTGCAATGAATTGGATCGCAACTATGTTTGTCGTCGTCGACAGGAAATTCATGAATGCCTTTTGAGATTAGATATTTGACGCACTTCTCACTCCCGCAATCTAGAGAATCCCCGAGGCACTTGTTATTCAATTCGTACCCAAGTGTCACTGCATACTTGAGAACGTCGACGTAATCGCCGTTGATCGCGAAGCCTCCGATGCTCGGCAGCACGGTGTAGCCATTGTTTTTCATCTGTCGCAGCATGTCAAGATGGCCGTTACTCGCTGCTTCCTCCGCGATTGTTTCGTCTGCGCGTACACCTTCGTAATAATGCGTTCGCAGAAACTCAAGAAGTCGATAGTTGCCGGCCGTTGCGCATCCCATGCAGGTGATTTTTGTGCGGTCGAATCGCGCGGATTTCTTTTCATATGAGCTTTCCTTGGTGTATCCATGCTGTTCGAGAACGATTTTGATGATGCCGTTCTCGCCGACCTGCA
>JACCDJ011544054.1_pt1 | contig 25921 bp, 29 predicted proteins | sample 7444481 | NCBI WGS metagenome assembly JACCDJ01 (sample SAMN15323435, study PRJNA562643) | freshwater metagenome | isolation source: river surface water | place: USA:Blue River Watershed | collected 2017-08-15 | reverse complement strand
GGCAAATGCCCTTCACCAAGTCAGCCACCTTTTGGCAGAGGCAAGCGTCAACATCGACGAGATTCAGCGTCTATCCGAAGGCGAGCCCCTGACTTGTGTCGAGCTGAAGGTGTCGTCGCCTTTGAGACTGGAAAGAACGCGACTGAAGTCGGATCTTCTTTGCCTCTCCGCTTTTTTGAAAATCGACATCGCTCTGCAACTCGACACTCTTCATCGTCGCGCCAAGCGCTTGGTGGTTTTCGATCTCGATTCTACCCTGATCCAATCCGAGGGGATTGATGAGCTGGCGCGCGAGCGAGGTTGCTTCGAAGAGGTTGCAGCAATCACCCATCAAGCGATGGCGGGAAAATTCAACTACGACGAATCCCTTCGTCAGCGCGTAAAAAAGCTGAAAGGCCTGACCGAAGCGCAAGTTCAGGCAGTCGCTTCTCGGCTCGAGCTGACTCCCGGAGCTGAAGAACTGGTGCGATCCTTAAGAGGATTAGGCTACCAAACTGCCGTAATCAGCGGCGGCTTCACCTGCATCGCCGAGAGAATTCGGAGTCAGCTTGGAATCGACTACGCCTTTGCGAACGAACTCGAAATCCAAAACGGCGAAGTGACTGGAGAAGTCATTCCACCGATCGTGAACGGCCACCGCAAAGCAGAACTCCTCGACCAGCTCGCTACCCGGCTGGGGATCCCACTCAGCCAAGTCATCGCAGTCGGCGACGGCGCCAACGACCAAGAGATGCTCGATCGCGCAGGCTTAGGCGTGGCCTTCCGAGCGAAACCCGTGCTGCGAAAAGCCGCCGATTTTGCACTCGACCAAGGGGGCTTGAGCTCGATTCTTTACCTGCTGGGCTTGAGCGCGCAAGATCGACGCACACTGCTCGAGCCGGAAACCCGGGTCTAAACCGGATTTCCAGCTCGAGCCGAATTCAGATTCTTTTCTTCGTGGACGAAACTCCCGCATCTGGCTGGGCCAAATCGCGAAGCTGCTTCAAACGCTGCATTTCCTCTTCAGGAATGTCGGTTCCAGCGCTGCCCGTGAAACCAGCTCGCACTTCAGCCTCATAACCCTGATAGCAATCTCGGGCGACTTTCGTGTGAGGCGCCACTCGGACGCAAGCCGAGTAATATAGCTGAGGAAGTTCTGCGCCCGGGAGTTCAGCCAACGGAATCTGTACGCGAGCAAGGAGTGCCAAAGCCTTCGCAAGGGACTCTCCTTCAGGACGAGTTCTCAGGTAACGATGAAGCAAACCTGCCGAACGCAGGTAAGCCACCATGCCCGACTGATCCATGGGATAGGCTTGAGCCTGATCACCCTTTTTCGCCCACTTCTCGGCGCTTTTCAGAATGGTCTCCGCGGGAGCCGATTCCGCCAGTGGCTTCTCCGCATTCCACTCTGCAATTCCTCTTTTCCAAGCCTGGGCACGAACCTTGAGCGACGAGGCAGCCGCGCCGCTCTCGACGGCTTGCGATGAACGCACGGCTTGGTCAGCAAGCGCCGCCGCTGCGGCCGGATCTTCTTTCACGCGGATCTCGATTGCCAAAGCCGAACGGAGCGCTTCTTCCCAAGTGGCACTTCGGGCGGGGGAGGTTTTTAAAATCTCGCGATACTCGCCCACAGCGGCGTCAAAGCGCCGAGTGGCAGCAAGAAGTCTCGCCCGATCCGCAGGCTCGAGCCCTTGAATCGTCGCATCTTTTTCGCTGATGAGACTCCCTTCGCGCCCCGGAGCTTGAGTGTGGCAGCCCATACAGAGCCCCGTCACGGCATTCAGCAAGTGCTTGGCGTAGCTCGGGTGTCCCGAGGCAAAAGCGCGTGATGCGCGCTCGGCTTCTTGAGAAAGACTCGCTCCGAGTAACCGAAGCGTCGGATCTGGATCCGCAGCGCGGGCTTGAAGTCCCGCTTCGGGAACCTCGTGTGCGATTTTCGCCAATTTTGCCGCATGGCTGGCCAAACGTTGATTGCGCTCTTTTTCACCCGACGTCGAACGATCCGCCAAGTCAACCTGAAGGGAGCGGACCAGCTCGGCCATCATGCGCATCCGCGCCGTCCAGGCCTGCTTCTCTTCACTCGGAGTTTGTGCTGCATCCGCAGAGACTGAACTCAGAACCAGAATTGAAACCTGAATCCACCGGATCACTGACCCACTTTTTCGAAACCCCATCTTGCCCCCCTCGGCGACGCTGCGCTGATGTTTCCAGGATACTCCTGGAATGCGCTCGGCGCACGTCCTTCCGCCAAACGATCCACTCAACACGGCTCACTCGCGAGAAACCGAAGGCGCCACGGGCACCGGCGAACCCTGAGAAGCTTGCAGAGCCGCAGAACGCAAGAAATCCAAAGTACGAGTCAAATACTGATGCCCATACTCTTCGACACTCCAGCGAACTTTCGGGCGCCCCAGGCGAGCCAGTAAATCCGTGTGCTTAAAGTGATCGACTTCCATGAGAAGGCCTGCTGTCACTTGGACGCGCTGGGGAATGGCAGGCTCGCTGCCCTGTGCAGCACGCGCTGGCCGACATTCCACACGAATCCACTCACCCCAGGCATCGAAATAGTGATCGTTAACGACATCTCGCACCCAAAGCGAAGCTTCCGTCGGACTTCCTCTGAGGCGTCGATCCAGAATCTGGCGAATGGGCTTCATTTGGCCTGGGGCGATGTCGAGGCGCCTTGCCACGAGTTCGATCAAACTGGGACGGAGCGCTGAAGACGAAAGACCCGACTTTTCCAGCTCGGACCACGGCTCCGTTCTTGTCTCAGGCCATTCAAAGGCCGGCCGAGACGAGTCCTTCAGGTACTGATTGGCGCGCAGGTTCATCAGCCGGACGTAGTGCTCGACTCGCTTCGGCTCAGGGAGTTCCGAGATCTGCTTCACCTCGGATGCATTCATTTTGACCAGGCAAGGGAACTTCACGCAGCCATTCACCTGCTCGATGGCCTTTTGATCCCAAGCTCCCCATGCCGAACCATCTGCCTTCCAGCCGCGCGTGTCCAAAGGCAGCAACGCCAAGACCTTCGCCCATTCTCGGCAATCCAAAGGCGCAGCTTCTTCGCCTTCCCAGCGACGCGCCTGAACCAAAGTAAGAATGGGCTCCTTTGCCTCGAAACCTCGCCAGGTCTTTCCCGCAGAAAGCTGCTCGTCGAGCGGGACGAGCGGCAAAACCGCTAGCCCCAGCCAAAACCGCACCCGATTAAAGGAGCGTGAAGAGCAGTCGAATATTTTGATCATCAAAGCGAACCCCTGCCCCCACAAACCAACTGATCGCCCCAGTATCACTGCGAGCACCGTGGACGTCGACTTTCTTCAAGCCGTCCAAGCCTCCGCGGAAGTAAAGGTTACCTAAGGCAGTGAACGATGCAAAGGGCTGCGCCTGAACAATCACGCGCGAGTCCAAACCGTAACCGGCAAATCGAGAGTACACGTCCGATCGGATCTGATAGCGATCCTCGCCGCCTCGCGGACCGACAAGCAGTGCCAAGGAGCCTGTTCCGTCGCCGTAGAGAACGCCGCCCGAGACGTCGATTCTGCGCAAGAAGACTTTGCCCAACATCGCAGTCACGGCCAAGCCTCCTTGGCGCACTTGCGTCGTATTCACCACGCTGATCGTGCCACCGGCTTCGGTCGTCGTGCGATTGATGATCTGCGTTCCTCGCGGATCCACCGCTACACCTAGATGATAATAACGATCGTCGGCCGGCCAGATATTCAAGCCCAGCACACCGCGGCTTCCACTGTAGCGCGGCATTTGCTCCACACCCAGCACCAGCGAAAAACGAATCTGCGAAGCACGCCCGAGCAGCACATTGAGACTACGGACGGCTTGCTGAATCTCTTGAGCATACGAAGGATCGTTCAGGAGCTTGCCAACCGAACCTTCACCCCGATTCACGCGCGCCATCTGGTCACGAAGCTGCTCGATTGCGTCTTCCAGCTTGGACAAAGTTCGCTGAGCCGTATTATTCAAGCCACCTTCAGGAGCCAGAGTCCTGGAAGCGTTTTCCAGGGTCCGGTTCAGCTGGGTCATCACCCGCTTCATTTCTTTCGGGTCGATGGCTTCTTTCAGATTCGAAGTCAGCTCTCCCATCTGCCCGACCAAGTCATCCACTTGGTTGATCAGCTTCTCGACATCCTGACCTTGATTACCCACAGGAACGGTCTTACTTCGACCCCCGCCCCCACCGGTCGCAACTGCACCTTCTTCTGCTTGCGCAGAAGGGATCAACTGATCGACCTGCCGAATCAAAGCGCGAAGACCTACTTCAATCACTGTAGCTTCGCGACCCGAGGGCTTCCGAGCACCCGATTGAGACTGGTCTGTCCCCTCGGGCTTCGACACAGGAGACGGGCTCGCCTCAGGAGCGGCTGGAGACTTCTCCCCTTTGCCCAAATAGCGGACGGGCTTCAGTTCGATGAACTTATCCCCGAGGAAACCTTCGCCGCGGATGTAGGCACGCGTTTCAGGCAGAACTTCCACCGGCGCAGTGATGCAGATTCCGAGCTTCACATGAGTTTCCGTCAGCTCGACGCCCTGAAGGTAACCGATCTCGAGTCCCAGGCTTCGCACCGGGCTTTTGGTTTTCAAACCGGTCGCATCTTGAACGTGAATCGTAACCAAGTCGCACGAACGCCACCAGTAAGGGCGATCGTTCACGTAAACCGTCACGGCGGCAATCAAGAGCAGCCCCAGGGCCGTGAAAATCCCCACTCGGGTCAGTACTTTGCGAGGAGCAAGATTGGATTCCATCGGTCCCTTCTTCTTCAAAAAAACAGAACTACTCTGCCACCAGGACTGGCCAGCCCCAAGGCAAGAGCGAGGTCAAAACATAATCTGCCAGGAGAATCGTCAGGCACCCGGCCACCACGGAACTGCGAGTGGCCAGGCCGACCGAACGGGCTCCGCCTTGCGTTCTGAAGCCGCAGAAACAAGCGATTCCAGTCAATACCAGGCCAAAAAACGCACCTTTGACCAAGCAGTGAATGATCTCAATGCGATCGACCACCTTGGTGAACTGCGACCAGTAAATGGAATATTGCAGACCCATGACGTCGCAAGAAACAAACGCACCGGCCAAAGTGCTGACTACGGAAAAGTACATTGCCACTAAAGGCATCATGAGAAGTCCGGCTAAAATACGCGGAGTGACGAGGTAGCCGACAGGATCGACACCCATCACCTCCAACGCATCGACTTGCTCGGTGATGCGCATCGTAGCGATCTCTGCTGCAATGGCAGCTCCCGCTCTGCCGGTGACCATCACGGCCGCCATGACAGGACCCAGTTCACGAAACACGCTCACGCCGATGCTGCCGCCCAGAAGCGACTCAGCTGCGAAAAGATGAAGCGAAGCGTAGAGCTGAAAGCCCATCACTCCACCCACGAAAATCGCTGCCACCGAGACAATCCCCAGAGAGCTTGCGCCGATAAACTCGCAGTGACGGAAAAAGAGCATCCACCGCAGGCCCTGACGGCGCAACGAGCCGAAGGCCTCGTTCATGAAGAACGAGAACTCACCGAGAAGCTCGATAAAACCCATGACCGTCTGTCTCACATGCACTATCGGTTTAGTTAAGCCCAAAGCGACCTAGCAGACAACGGGTAAGGTACGGAAACCTACGGAATTTTCACTCAGGCCTGACTAGAAAACTCGGGCGATCCACGGTATCCCAAGAGACTAGGAAGAAAGTGGCGCTCCATGAACTTTTTTACCCGATTCCTGGTTCGTCGTGCTGGCTGGGTCACCGCGGCTGGCTTGGCGCTCTCGCTTGTCGGCGGATACTACTCGGTACTGCTCTACAAGAACCTGCGAACGGACCTTGAAGAGCTTCTCCCCACCGACTCGCGAAGCGTGATCGATCTGACCGAAGTCAGCTCGCGCTTGAAGTCGATCGACAATCTAGCGGTCCTGGTTTTTGCGGACGACACTCAAGCCTCCAAACGCTTTGTAACCGACTTGGCGCTTCGCTTGGAAAAGGAACCCAAGAACGTCATCGCGAGCGTCGAGTACAAGATCGACAAAGAGCTCGAGTTCTTCAACAAACGAAAGCCCCTCTACATGGAAATCCCGGACCTCGTGAAGGTGCGGGACTACATCCGAGACCGAATCGATTACGAGAAAGCGCTCTACAATCCGCTCAATATTTTCAGCGGAATCGAACTGAAAGAACCCGAGCTGGATCTGCTTGGGATGAGAAAAAAATACCAAGGGAAAGCTTCGGCGTACTCCCGATTCCCCGATGGCTATTACGCCACCCCGGACGGGAAAAAACGCGTCATCTTGGTCAACATGCCGGGAAAGGCTTCCGGGATAGGCGGAATCAAGCGTCTGAAAGCGGCCGTCGATCTCGCGATCGCAGAACTCAATCCCGCGAGTTATTCACCCGGCATCCAGGTCATTTTCGCAGGAGGTGTGCAGAACACCTACGAGGAACAAGCAGCCCTGGTCGCCGATCTCGAGCTGTCCACCATCATCGTCTCCATTCTTGTGGCAGGCGCACTCCTCTTGTATTTCCGTGTCAAACGGGCCTCCTTCGCCCTGCTTTGCGCACTTTTTGCGGGAACCTTTTGGACCTTTGGCGCCGCTTGGTTTGCGGTCGGCTATTTGAACGCCAACTCCGCATTCCTGGGATCAATCGTTCTAGGAAACGGAATCAACTTCGGAATCATTCTCCTTGCCCGCTACCTGGAAGAGCGCCGGGCAGGTAAAGACAACGAACAAGCCGTTCACATTTCCGTGACTCGCACGACGACCGCCACTCTGACGGCTGCCCTCGCCGCCGGCGTATCCTACGGCTCCCTGACTCTGACCGGCTTTCGCGGCTTCCGACAGTTCGGTGTCATCGGCCTGATCGGGATGATCTTTTGCTGGGTGGCCACTTACACGATTTTACCGTCACTCCTCACCCTATTTGAACGCTGGCGGCCCATCGTCACTCCAGAACGGAAACAACCGCGCCCGATCGCATCGGAGTTCGTAGCCCGCTTGATCCAGAATCACGCAGGCAAAATCTGGATGCTGTCGTTAATCATTACCGGAGCTTCACTGGTACTGATCCCAAGAATCGACTCGACCTTGATCGAGACCAATGTCGCAGGGCTACGCAACAAGACCTCGATGACCAAGGGCTCGGCCTACATGTGTAGACACGTTGACGAGATCTTCCAACGTTACCTGTCGCCCATGGTGCTTTTGCCGCGAAATCAGGAAGATGTCCCCAGGCTGGTGGAAGCCCTTCGGGCGCAACAAAAAGCAGAAGGCGACTCCGCCATCATCCGAAACGTCCAGAGCCTGGAAGACTTCCTGCCCAGCCGCCAGGAAGAGAAAATCGCGCTCTTAAAAGAGATCTCCCAGCTCCTGCCGCCGAAGCTCCTGAGGCGCCTATCTCCGGATGACCAGACTCTGGTGAAGGAGTTCCTCGACCCTGCCGCATTCCGGCCCTTCGGCAAGCAGGACCTCCCGCCTTTGGTGCTCAGTAAATTCACCGAAAAGAATGGTTCGATTGGAAAGATGGTTCTCGTTGAACCCCCGCTTCGCCAACTCAGTGGCCCCGAGCTCTTGAAGTTCGTTCCTGACTTAAGACGCCAAGCCGACGCGATCGCCCCGGGCACACCGGTTGCCGGAAACATGACCATCACTTCGGATCTCATCGCGGCGATTTACCGCGATGGCCCGCGCGCGACGGTGTTCGCTTTCTTAGCGGTTCTGGTCATGGTGCTCGTCGTCTTTCGAAGCTTACGCTCGGCCATGCTGTGTATGCTGGCCCTTTTGATCGGTATGATTTGGCTCATGGGTTTTGTCCTGGCGGCTCGCTTCAAGATCAACTTCTTGAACTTCATCGCACTGCCCATCACTTTCGGCATCGGCGTGGACTACGGAGTGAACATTTTCCAGCGTTACCGAACCGAAGGGCACGAGAGCCTTTTGAAAGTCATTCGCGAAACGGGCGGAGCTGTCGCCTTGTGCAGCTTCACGACGGTGGTCGGCTATGGATCTTTGATCATTGCCGAGAACCAAGCGTTCGTCAGCTTCGGCTGGCTGGCCGTCTTGGGTGAATTGACGTGTTTGTTGGCGGCGCTCTTCACCTTGCCTGCCTTTTTGCTCTATTCTCGAAGAAGAAGACCTTTGGCGCCCTCTCCCTCTCCCGATTCCCCTGCCGCCATCGGTACCTGATCGAAACTTCGGAGCACTCACATCATGATGGATCGCGCAAAATCTTTTCTCCCCGCTTTTTTGATTCTTTCCTACTGGGCTTTACTCCAAGGAATCGGAAAGCTCGGGAAAGATCACTTGGTCTTGGGCGGCGCCGTTTTAGCTCTGTTTTACGGCGGAAAAATCGCAAAAAGCCTGCGCTTTTACCTTCCCTTGATTCTAACGGGGATTACCTACGACGGCCTTCGCTACTTTGGACACGGGCTACGCGCGCGCATTCGCGTCAGCGAACCCTACGAGTTCGATAAGTTCTTTTTCGGAATTACCGGAAGCGACGGCATCCGTCTCACTCCTAACGAATGGTGGCAGAACCATACCCACTGGCTGCTCGATCTGATCACCGGTTTTTATTATCTGACGTTTGTTGGACTTTTCTTAGGTGTTGCCACTTGGTTCAACTACCGCTTATCCCGCACGGGCACCTCAAAATGGTCGGCCCGCGAAATGGCCATTCAAGCCCCTCGAATGATGTGGGCGTTTTTAGTGGTGAACCTGCTGGGCTACAGCACCTACCACTGGTACCCGGCTGCTCCTCCTTGGTACGTTTCCACCTATGGTTTAGGCCCTGCGAATCCCGCAGCGCTACCGTCGGCCGCGGGTGCCTTACGTTTCGACGCGCTTTTGGGCGTGGAAGTCTTCACAAACATGTACAGCAAGTCGGCCGACGTTTTTGGCGCGATCCCTTCGCTGCACGTCGCCTACCCCATGGTAGCACTGCTGTTTTCCTGGCGCTTCGGAGCGCTCCGAATTTTCAGCACCAGCTTTTGGGCCATCATGGCTTTCTCGGCCGTGTACCTAAACCACCACTACATTTTGGATGTGATGTGGGGCTCGAGCTACGCCGCTCTCGCGTACTGGATCGTGAACCGCTGGACCGGACCGTTTAGCGGCGAAACACAAAAGCTCTTTGCAGAGGAAAATTCCAAGCAACCGCAAGCGCCAGCGTGACGCCCAATTTCGAAACCGGGTACGGAAGCTGAACCCCTTCCGTGAGCGCCCAAACTCCCAAGCTACTCCAAAGCAAACTACCGCCTGACACTAAAGAGTAGCGAAAGGCCTGACCCACGACGGGTCGTTCGGTTGCTTCAAAGCACCAGGTGCGCGCGAGCACAAAATTCGCCAAGCCACCCGCGAGCGCCCCCCAGGCGGTTGAAGCGACATACCAAACACCGAGTTGCTCGGTCAGAACGAGAAGTACGGTTAAGTCCAGCAGAGTAGCTAGAAACGAAGCCACCTGCGACTTACCGAATTGCTGCCACACGAGTGCTGAGCCAAAGCGAACCGAAGGCTTCACTGGCGTTTTCCTTGAGCTGGAACTTGAATCTGAGCCTCGCGCTCGCGCGCAACGCGCGCCATGGCCATCGAGCGATCCCACACCGACTTGTTGGCTAAGACCGCGATCAAAGCGAGCGCAGCCCAGATGGGATACCCCTCTTGCAGGCCCTGCACCGGAAACGAGCTCAGAAAAATACCCAGAATGATCAACACAGTTCTCTCCGGCCGCCGCATGGAGCCTTGGGGAACTTCAATACGAAGCTCTTTCCCCTTCGCCGTAGTGTAGCTGACCATGAAAGAACCTGCGAGTGCGACCAAGGCAAGAATCAACAGCCAGGGTGTATCCCGATAGAGGAGTACCAAAGCGCCAATCAGAAAGAATTCCGAGTAGCGATCGACTGTTGCATCTAAAACAGCGCCGGCATCCGACGTCGTTCCCGACATCCGCGCCAAAAGGCCATCCAGCGCATCGAGAATCGAGGAAAACGTCGCGATAAACGCACCGATCCCCAGGTAGCCGTTCGCCACAAAGCCTGCGGCCAGAAGGGTCAGAAAGAAATTACCCCACGTCACGGCGTTGGGAGTGACTCCTGCCCAAAGCAAAAAGCGAGCAGCCGGCTGAATGCCCCAGTACAGCATCTCCATGGCACTCTTGCCGAGCACCGCACTTCCGCCTTGTCGGTCGACTCGGTCAAAGCGAGCGCGACCCTGCGCTACCACACGAACGAGGTAAGCGCTCAACAAGGTCAGCAGAAAGCCCAATAGGAGATGGCTGAAGATTCGGTCCATGACTCTATCTAGCCCGCCTCAAAATGGCGGATTCCCGAGCTTAGGCCTGCTGCGGATTCTCGTCGACGCCGTAGTAGGTCAATCCCAAGTGGTTGATCAGCTCTTCATTCGTGAAGAAGCGAAGAGTGTTCTCCAACTTCAAGAGCTGAACCGACAGATCGTGCTCAGGCTGCAGGCCTTGCTTCACCACGGGAGCCTTGAAGTAGAACGACAACCATTCCTGAATTCCACGCATCTTCGCGCGGCTTGCCAAGTCCATGAACAGCGCCAGATCGAGGACGATCGGAGCGGCCAAGATGGAGTCCCGGCACAGGAAGTTCACTTTGATCTGCATCGGATAGCCGAGCCAGCCAAAGATATCGATATTGTCCCAGCCCTCTTTGTTATCGCCGCGCGGCGGATAGTAGTTGATCCGCACCACGTGAGAGATGTCCTTGTAGAGTTCCGGATAGCGCTCAGCGGAAAGGATTTGATCCAAAACGCCAGTCTTCGAAACTTCCTTCGACTTGAACGAGCCCGGATCGTCGAGCACTTCGCCGTCGCGGTTCCCCAAGATGTTGGTCGAGTACCAGCCAGCAACGCCCAACTGGCGGTTGCGGAGACCCGGAGCGATCACGGTTTTCAACAGGGTCTGACCCGTCTTGAAATCCGAGCCGCAGATCGGAGTGGCCATTTCCTGAGCCAGTTCCTGCAAGCACGGCATTTCGACCGAAACGTTCGGCGAGCCGTTGGCGTACGGAACGCGCTCCATCAAAGCAGCGTAGGTGTAAATTTGCGAAGGCGAAATGGCCGGATCATTGTTCTTCAAGCCCTCTTCGAAGGACTTCACCGAAGCATGAACTTCCGTAGCCGGAGTGTAAACTTCCGTCGAAGCACACCAGACCATGACGGCGCGATCGCAGCCGTTTTGCTTCATGAAGGTTTTGATATCTTCGCGAAGCATTTGAGCCAAATCCCACTTCGTGGCGGCTTTTTTCACATTCGGACCATCGAGGCGCTTCACGAAGTCGCGATCGAAAACGGCCGGCATCGGAACGATTTTCGAGAGCGGCTCTTTCAGTTGCTCGAGGAGGTCTTTTTCCAAAACCTTCGCGTGAGAAGCCGCTTCGTAAGCGTTGTCAGGAAACAGATCCCAGCCACCGAAGACGATGTCGTTCAGGCCGGCCAAAGGAACCAAATCCTTTACCAAGCTCCAGCGATTTTCAGTGCGCTTACCCAAACGAATCTTGCCCATCTGAGTGTAGGAACCGACCGGCTCGGCAAGACCCTTCTTCACTGCTTCCACCCCTGCGAACAAAGTGGTGGCGACCGCGCCCATTCCGGGGGTCAGAACCGCCAGTTTACCTTTGGCGGGAGCAATGGAGACGGACGAATTCTTTTGGGACATGAAGCACTCCTTCTGAGAAGGGACTGAAGTAGTCCAGAAGACGGCCTAAATCAATCATTCGTTTGACTTGCGCATCAAACTCCTGGGTTCTAGGTTGAGTCCGAGGTGCAGCTTCAAGATGGAAACCCGAGCGACCCCCAAAAAAGTGGAACCTTTGGACCGAGAAACCCTTCGAATCGAATGGTCCTCAGGCGAAGCCTACGCCCTTGCCTACCGCGAAATCCGCTTCCAGTGCCCCTGTGCCAGCTGCGTGGACGAACACACGGGACAGAGAATCATCACGCGTGAAGCCGTGGCTGCCGACGTCCGAGTTGCAGGCGCGCAGCAGGTAGGCCGCTACGCCATTCAACTGCGATTTTCTGACGGTCACGCTACCGGCATTTTCCACTTCGACAGCTTGATGAAGCTTTGCCTAGAAAACGGAAAACGCGTGAACTAACGCCTACTCAGGCGCGCAGAGATGGTCTTCGGAAGCATCAGCCTTCAGCGGGCTTTGAACCCGAAGAATTGCCGGATTTTTTATAATCGGTCGAGTACCAACCCGAGCCCTTCAAAGCGAAGGAGCTCAAACTCATTAGCTTCTCCACCGGAGCCCCGCAGTCCGGACAAGCGGCCAGAGGTGCGTCCGAGAACTTCTGCATGACTTCATGAACTTTTTTGCACGAGTTACAGGCGTATTCGTAAAGAGGCATACTTCAATTTCCGAATTTCTGATCCCTGACTTACCGGATTGGCAGGCTCATCACAAGGAGAAGCCCGAGCGCCGCGCCCGCAGCCAGAGGAACCATGGCCACCGGGCGCTGCAAGGTATCTAAAGCGCGAGCCAGCACGGCCGGTCGATCACAAAGCGCCAAACCCAAGCACGATGCTGCCACACCCACGAGAATCGTGCCCGCACCGAAACCCGCCAAAGGCGTCAGGTAGCCTAGACCCAGCTGATTGCTCTTCATCAAAAAGGGAATCAACGTCTCAGCAGGCCCAAGGAATGACAAAACCACCCACAGGCCTTCAATTCGCGAAAAACCGGAATCAAAGGCGTGATGGAGCTGCGAAAATCGCAGCATTCGAAGCAGCATGAACCCGAGCGACAAAGAAGCCGCGAACAGAAAGAACCGTTCGGGCCGAATCCAGGTCTCGAGCAAACCGCCCAGGGCCCAGTAGACGGCTGCGGCTGAGAACAAGTGAACCAGCAAAAGCATCAAAGTAGCTAAGCTCGTGGCTCGAAAGCCCATTCGTCGACGCCAAGCCCACAGAACTCCGGGCAACCAATGATCAGGCGCTAAAGCTTGAATCGCTCCCACGAGGAAGGCTGCACCAAAAATCCAGTGTGAAAGGTTCATTTCCAACACGGAGGGAGACCTACCATTTCCTGATTTTATCAGTCAAGAACTAACCCCAGTGCCCCACCTGGAAAACCAGAAGGAGCCCGATCAAGGCCACCCCAACACCCGTGATGACCTCGCCGTAATGCTCTAAAAACGGGTGATCCAGCTTCATTCCACCCAAGAAAACTAAAACCGTTGATCCGACCAGGGCAGCCAAAACCCCCAGAGCAAAGCCCAGAAGACTCGAAAACAGGCCCCAAGCGCCTCCGGCTGCGGCCGCTCCAAATACGGGCAGAGCCGCCACACAAGGCGAAAACCCGAGGCTCAGCAAAAACCAGTACGGACGCCTCGCACCTTTTGGGTGAGGCCCGTGATGGGTGTGCCCATGGCAATGACTGTGGCGACTGTAGCTCCAAGCGGCATAAGCCAAACCAAAGACCACCAACGCCCACCCAGAGTACTGCTCGACCTGGTGCTCGAGCTCTTCCACCATGTGCTCAGCAAGCTCAATTCCACTGAAGGCCAAGGCGATCGACACAACAATGTGCCCGGAAGCGGCCACAACCGCACCTAAAACGGCTTGACCGAGTTTCCAACGACGCGTCTTCGCCATCAGGACCACGGGCAACCAATGTCCTGGGGCCAAAGAGTGGACCAAGCCAACGAAACCTGCGCTCATCAAAAACAAGAAATTCAAGGGATTAGACTCACGGGGAATACCGGCATTGCAAACGCTGCCGATCGTTCAGCTGCAAGGCTTCTTTCACCTCATAGCTGTTCATCGGGTATGCCCCGACCGTCAGGTACGGGAACATGACCGCGACACGGTAAGCGTGCCCCGCATCGAGCCCCTGACACCCGAGCCACTTGGAGGAACTTCCATCCATCTGGCAACTGTGTTCAAGACCTAAAGCGTGTCCCAATTCATGCAGCACAATGCTGGTGAGCTGGGCTGGGATCGCGTACCGAGGGTTGATCAATACCACCTGCCGACTCAGCGTTCCACCTTGATAACAGCGAAGGGTCACCGCTGGATTCGAGGCATCTAAGCCCAGCGACGTCCAAGTGGAGCCGGGCTGCCCCGCCTGACTCCACTCTTCGCGCAGCTGAAACCAAGCCGGACTGCCATCCACCCCGTCGCATTCACGATCCACGGGGGCCGGCGCCATACGGCCTGCCGAAGCCGCTTGAACCACCGTATAGAGAGAGTTTCCAACCAGTGGCCTCAGCTCGTCATTCCAAATGGCCGCTGCACGAACGACCGCTCGAAGAACATCTGGGGATGTCGAACCTGCCAGCTGAATCTGAGTCCCCGTCGAAGGCAACGGCGGTAGGTAGGATTCCCGCTGATCCAAAGGCCCGCAGTCGAGCTCATGCTCGGGCTTAGCACACGACGCCAACGTCATGATTAGAAGCAAGCCTCCCCAGGCCCACTTCGCAACCCCCTGCTTCCCCATCACTTCGGCTTTTTCATGCAACCTCTGGGTTGGCAAGGACAAAGCCCTCGGGGTAGATTGCCTGACCATGAGCAACATCAAACTTTTTCTCGACGGTGCCGATCGCGCTTCCATGGTGGAAATGGCCAAGAATTCCGCGGTTCATGGCTTCACAACGAACCCCACATTGATGCGCAAATCTGGGGTGACGGATTACCGAAAGTTCTGCCGAGAAATTTTGCCGGAGCTCTGCGGCAAGCCCGTCTCCTTTGAAGTCTTCGCAGACGATTTTCCGACCATGGAAAAACAAGCGCGCGAGATCGGAACCTGGGGATCTAACGTTTATGTAAAAATACCTGCCATCAACTCCAAAGGCGAGTCGGCAGCGGGCTTGGTCAAGACTTTGAGCCACGCTGGAATTCCTTTGAACGTCACGGCCGTATTCACGCTCGAGCAAAGCTGGGAAATGACCCGCTCGCTTAAGGGCGGAGCACCGTCGATCCTCTCGGTCTTTGCCGGTCGCATCGCCGACAGCGGCCGCGACCCACTCCCGACGATGCTCGCTTCGGCTGAAATGTGCCGCGACGCCGGCCCGCAAGTAGAACTGCTCTGGGCCAGCACGCGCGAGGCTTACAACATCCTTCAAGCTGAGCAGGTGGGTTGCAAAATCATCACGGTTCCGATGGACGTCCTCAAAAAGGCTTTGGGTTTCGGAAAGAAAACCCCCTGGGACTTGAGCTTGGAGACGGTTCGCACCTTCGTGGAAGACTCTAAGGCGGCCGGCTTTCAACTGTGAGCGAATCTGCGAAAATCACAGTCCTCCTGGCCAGTGACTTCGCTTCTGCTTCGGCTGAATCCCGTCAGCGCTTCCAAGTGGTGCGTGCACTTCTTGGATCCCTTCCTCAGGTTCAGCTGGAAACTCTGACCGATCCCGAGGGGAGTCAATTGGCAGAGCGACTTTCCAAGTCAAGCCCGGGTCAGCCTCGGCCCGTTTTTTGGGCCTGTGGAATGCGGGCCGCACGCATTATCCCGATTGCACGCGATGAAGACTGGCAAACCGTTTTCGATTGCCCGCTCCTCGAGAGTCAGCCGCTCTTTTCGAACGCCATACAAACGCCCTGGCAATGGCCGGGTGTCCTGAAAGCCGCTCGCACGGCTTATCTCGAGGAACGCCTCTGCGGAGCGGCCGACTACGTCCTGACTTCGTCCGAACTGGACGCCACACGACTCAAAAAGCTGGTCCCCAGTACCGAAATTCGGGTGATGGAAGCCTGGCTCGATCTGGGGCCCGGGTTAAAGACCGCGCAGGGGCAAGCTCAGGGGCCCTGGATGACTCCGGTGGGCGCCAACGAAAGCATCCAAGACCACCTCCGCTTTGCTCACGAGGTCATCCCCCGACTCAAAGCCGCGCTGGGCGACTCCGCACCGAGATTCCAGATCCGTGTGGCATCCAAGCGAAAAGACCACTTCGACCTGAAAGACGCTGGATTTGAAGTCCAACCCTTGCCTGAGGAAAACTGGACTTCGTGTTTGAGTGAAGCGAGCGGCGTGTTTTTCCCCCAGCGCAGCGGGGCCGATCGGCGACTTCCTATCCTCCAGGCCCTGAGTTTTGGCATCCCGGTGGTTTCCACTGGAGCCGCGCTTCAAGGTCTGGCACTGATTCCGGACAAAGAAATCTTTCTGGCCGAATCCGCCGACACGGCAACCCGGGCCTGGACTCGCTTGGTGCGCACGCCGGAGCTTCGGACCACCATGAGTCAATCGGCTCAGGCTGCCCTTCGCGCTCGTTACGACTGGCGAGCCTGGAGCGCCTCGATGGAAAGCTTTCTTCTGCAACTGATCCGAGGATCCTCCGCATGTTGATCGACCACCTGAACCTAAACCACTTCCGGATTTTTGAAGCGGTTTACCGCTTGAAAAGCATGACTAAAGCCGCGGTCGAGCTTCACATGACCCAAAGTGGTGTCAGTCAGCACATCAAGTCGTTGGAGGAGATGGTCGACGTTAAACTCTTTGACCGAATCAAGCAGCGCCTGCTTCCCACTCCCGCCGCAGAAGTTCTCTTTCACGCAAGCTCGAGCGGTTTGCAGCAAATCGAGCAATCGCTTCTGGCCATCAAAGGCGGCGACCGCGAATTAAAAGGCGTGGTCTCGATCGGCATGCCGGTTGAATTCGGGCACAACATGGTGCTGCCGCAAATCGCCTTGTTCTCGCAGCGTCACCCTGGAATCCGCTTCAAGTTCAAACTGGGACTGGCTCAGTCGATCAGCGAGATGCTTCTCGAAGGCGAATTGGACTTCGCTTTCGTTGACAGCTTCAAGCTCGATCGCCGAATTCGGACCGAGAAAGTTTACGACGAGACGCTCGAGCTTTGCATTGGCGGCGAGTACCTGCGCCGCGCTGGAAAACCCAAACACAACCGAGATTTTTACGAGAGCCTCTCTTACATCGAGTACCAAGAGGGCGAACCGATTTTGAAGATGTGGTTTGCACACCACTTGGACAAACGCACCCCTGAATTAAACGTGCGCTGCTTTGTGACGGACACCAAAAGCGTCGGAAAGCTGATTGCCGGCAACGTCGGTGCGGGCGTGCTTCCCACCCATCTCATTGCTTCACTCCAAGAAGAAGGCCACGAGATTCATCGACTTGAGGGCTGCGGAAAGCCGCTGAAAAACGCCATTAGTCTTGCGTACCTCGAAGACCGCAGCCGCTCGACTGCCGTGCAAGCGACGCTCGACGAAATTCTGGCTGCGCTTCGCGGAGCCTAAAAACGAACCTTCGTCTCAAAGACCTTCGGCCGAACGCAGAAGCGCCGGCGGACGTGTCTCTAGGGTTTCGAGCGCTTGCATCACTTCCTCGAAACGCAAAATCAAGTTGGCATCCCGATCGTAGCTATCCCCACAGATCGCTCGGTAGCGATGTCCACAGGCAGCTGCAAGCACTCGAAATTCAGGAGAAGCGGGACCTGGAAACACCTCGATGACTTGGCAATCGCGCGAATAAATCAGGTTTGAGAATGCCGCACCATGAACACCCAGAACCACTTGAGCCTGCGCAAAAAGAGCCGCCTGCGCTCCGAAACTCAAATCTTCCATTCGGTGCCGCTCAAAGCCCACGGCTTCGAGCTCGCGAACCAGAGCCTCTTCGTTGAGGAGCTGCCTTCGCGTGGCACCTGCGCGTGAAATCAGAATTTTTCGAGTCCTTGGCAAATTCTGGGGAATTCCGAGGGCATTTAAAACGCGGGCGCGGAAAAAATCGAGATACTCGGGCGGCAAGTAGCCAAAGCGCTCGACCGAAAAAAACGGCAAAAGCAGAAAACGTCGCGCTTGCACTCGGCTGCGGTCTGAAACTTTCTTCAGCTGCACTTGAGGCGGTAAAATCGCTCGAATCAATTCTTCTTTCGCCAAAGGTGTCCTGTCGCCCACCAAAAGATGAATGGGACCCAACTCTTGGATTTCTGGATGATGAAGGGCCCAAATCCGAGGCAATGTTTCGAGCATCCAGCGCGCGTGATCGCCCGAATGTTCGCCGGACTCGAGCGAAGCACAGGGAAGGTCATCCACCGTCAGAACTGAATAGCGGTTAAACGGCCTACCCCGGATCATTTCCTGAAGTCGCTCAGGCCCGAAAGCCGAATCGGTGATCAGAGTGCCGGAGCTCGTGCTGAGCAGGCCGGTAGCTGGCCAGAGGGTGGTTTGGCGGCATGAAACCACCTCGCGCTTGGGCACTTCAAAGGAGAGTTCGGGTGCCGGATTTCCCGGCTCCATGAGCTGCAGGGATTCTTCGGGGCGAATCAAGTGGCGACTTCGAACCACGAAGTCCCACTCTTCGCGATGCTGCTGCAACGAGGCGCGCTCCTTGACCAAGAGAAATCCAGGAGCGTGCTCAAGTACGCTGCGCGCTTCACGCAGCTTCTTCCCCACCTTCATCTGTCCTTTAAGGCTATCACGAGGCCGGAAAGGCTTGAAATTCAACTGATTGAACTTTCACGAAACAGTCCTCATCCGAGTCCCTCGTGACACATTACCGATGAGCAGCGTTTTTATTAAACTGGATCTATGAAGGGATTTTGTCTGAACCTCGCATCCCTCACAGTGGCACTTTTTTTCGTGTCGACTTCGGCGTTCTCGGGCGAACTTCCCGGAGCAGGCGATCGCGCGAACCTGGCAGTGCCGCCTTTGTCGCAAGGTGAAGCCCTTTTGAAAGGTGCGCCTACTGGGCGAACGAATAGCGGCGGCGGCGGAAGAACGCCGGCAAGCGCTGCGCCCGTGCAGGTCGGGGGCATTTGCCCAGTTCCTTACGGCAGCACCGCCAACGTGGGTTCGGCGGGCTACGGAGCCTGCGGACAAGCGAAGCGCGACTCGACTGCTGCTCACTGAGCGCGGGGGCTGAAAGGCGATTTACATCCCGACCCGAGGTCCAATACCGGGCCCGACTCTTGCGTCGCTGAGCGGCGATGCTCGAACAAAAACCCAGCAAAAGCCTGATATTCCCGTCTTGGAGCACTTTCTTTGAATCCGAAATCGGGATGAACCGTCTGAAGAACGCCCCTGGACTTGCTAAATTTGGCAAGTATTGCGATCATGGACGCTAAGAAAGGGTCTCGTCGCTTCTACGCGGCTTGCTGCTGGGTCAACGGCAGGCAAATCAATGAGATCGCAATCGACCCTCATTACGAGGAAAAACATCCAGACATCCACGACGAGCTTATCTTGAACCTCGTTTCAGTCCTCAATGGAAATCACTACCAGGCAGAGGAACGGCATGAAGATTGGGAATTTTTTTCGCTGGACCGAATTGAATACCGGGAAAAACGTTACCGACTGGTTTGGTGTATGCGGGATGAATGCAATTTCATTGGCGTCATCAACTGCTTTAGGAGGTAGGCCGTGAAACCAAAAAAGAGCAAAAATCCATTTCCGGACGAAGCAACCCTTCAGCGTGTCCGAGAGAAACTCTCCGACCCTCACTACGAAAATGGAAATCTGGCGCTGCCAAAAAACGCCTCAGAAACCGATCGTGCGAAATATCAAATCTGCCAGATGATCGCGGCATACCAACGTGAGCACCAGCTTCTCCAGAGAGAAATTGCCGCAAAGATCGGAGTCGATGAATCCAGGATTAGCGACATCTTGCGGGGCAAAATCACAAGCTTCACCCTGGATCGCTTGATTGAGTATGTCCGAAAGCTACACCCGTCCATCAAAGTGAGGATCAGTGCGGCTTAAGGGAAGGGCTTTGCTTTCGGTTCATGATTCATACGGGACTATTATGCAGACTCAGTCGGAGTGAGTCGCGACGGAGGTCAGAATGATCGCAGGAAGAGTCTTCGTAACTCCAATATTTTTAAGATTTTTTGACCTTCGCTGGTTAGTTCGATGGTTAATCAGCGTCTCCACAATCTATGGATTCTTATCGTTCTACGAAATGTACAGCTATCTACCTTGGCACCTCCAAAGCCTTAAAGCCTTGGTGATGACTCTTGAAGCACACTCGGGGCTGTGGCTTGCGACATTCGAGATACGAAGTCGATGGAGATTCCTGGTCGCCCTCCTGCTTATTCCATCGGGGGTCGGCGTCTATTTTCTTTTTTGGCACCGGAATTTTTTCACAGGGATTGCCGGCTTGATGGCTTTAGGTTGGCTGATGAACCGTGTCGCACAAGGAGAACGGCATGACGCTCAATCCATTTGATGACCTTTTCATGAAGTCTCGTGATGAAGCCTATGAGTATTTTGACAAAAACATCCGCCGTCTATCCAGGAGGGCGGATGGGACGATTGATCCTGACGCTCCCAGCTTGAACGACAATGACGTGGATGCCTTTAGGCACGCCTACGTGAGCGGGGTCTTCACTCAGTCCTACGGGGAGAAAACAGCAAACATCCTTGGTCTACTCAATGAGTTTGACCCTGCCGGATCGTTTTCTAATTTCGCAAGCCCGCGTTCCAGAATAATGGATTTGTGGAACAATCGTGTCGGCAGGAAATACGGCAAAAGCACTCGGGGACGGAAGACGTTACTTAAGTTGATCCATAAGGCCCTCAAGCGGGGCGAATTGATTGTCGATCTCAAAGATCCGCGAGAGTTTGCGGGAAAAATAAAGCCGCCCAAGCAGCTAGCAAAGCCCATAGTCGCCTTGACGAAGTCCGGGTCAGGTCGAAATGAGACTTATTACGATCTCATGAAGAAAACGGTGATGTCCCGCGAAGAATTCGTCGCCCTCATCCACGCGGGAGAATACCCAGGTTATTCCGTGAAGCTGATTCGAGGAGCTGAGACACCTGTTTCAAAACGGGATGGACGGCGTATCAATAATATTGGTTAGAGCTCCTGATAAACTGGACCACTCGCAATGGTCGGGACGGCCGGATTTACCTCGGGCTCCTGCCCTCGGCCCTTCGGGCGCGTGACTTCGCACGCGTGCCCATCGGCTTTCCTGCCGATGGGGTGAACCGGCGACAGCCTTCGGTCACAACGGCAAGGGGTCGCCGGCGATGAGCTCGCTGCGACAACGGCCTTTACTCTTCTCTTGGTAAAATGGTCGGGACGGCCGGATTCGAACCGGCGACCCCTTGCTCCCAAAGCAAGTGCGCTAGCCAGGCTGCGCTACGTCCCGCCGACTGAGACCCTAGCCCAAAGCAGGCGGATTGGGAACCGCCATCGTCGAAGAGTTTTGCGGTTTTCCAATCGGGCCCGCTTCAGGAACCGTTGAATCCTGCAGACTCGGCAGCTCATCCAACAGGGATTGAAACAAGGATTCGAGCCGGGGCCCCGCCTGAGCGCGCCCACCCGCCTGCAACCCCAGCAGGTCACTGATCCCCTCCGACCGAAGCGCTAGCTCGCGAAGGCCCAAAGCATGGGCCAGCGCGGTGGTCCGAAGAAGCGAGGAGCGCAAACGTCCCCAATCTCCTAGGCGAAAGGCCTGAATCAGCTCTTCCTTGAGTGCCCGAGCTTCGCCCGGGAAAAGCACCATCGAGGTGGGTTGCATGGACACTAAGGGTAAGGGCGTCATTCCCTCTTGGCAAGAAAAGTCCTCATCTTTACCCGGGCCTAGACTGTGTTATCTTGCAGCGCATGTTCAAGCTCGACCGCGAAAAGTACCTCCAGATTCTTCGTCAACAAGGCCTGTCGGCTGCGATCACCCGTCTGCACGAGGACGCTCGCGAGCTGGAGTTCGCTACTTTCGAAGGCCAAGCCGGCTATCGCCCCGAACTGTGGGACGAACTTCAAGCCGTGCGCAAATTCTCGCGCGAGCTTTGGGACCACGTCCTGACCTAAAACGCAGGACCTCACTCACGGCCACTCCCTGAATCGAAGAATCCGGGTCGGCTCAATTTTCTGACTCTCGTCAGAACTGCCGGTCGGCACGCCGGTTGCTCCCCGAATTTGCGTCGGGGGACATCACGGATGAAAGCTGCCAACCGCACCTTCACGCCAGCGCGCTGGGCGTTTTCTAGACGCTCCAATCTCACACGCTTTGGGCTTCCAACAATTTGCCTGCTCTTCAGCGCCACTTCGGGCCTTGCGGCTCAGGGTCTAAGCGCTTCGCAAAACCTGCGCCTTTTTGACGAGCGCGTTCGCGAATGGAAATCGCCTGGAATCGCCGCACAAAGGTTGAGCATTCCGGCGATGACGCTCGGTACTCTCAAATCCTCGTGGACTTGGCTTGCCCTGCACCGAGCTGGCACCGATCCGCAGGGCCCACCCCTTTGGCACTCCGCTCGGTTTCACTTTCAAGCCAGCGCCTCAAATCTGCCCCAGGGGATTCGACTGGAAGCGAAGCAAATTGCTGAACCCAGGGGACCCACTCGCTGGATCGATTCGCGAGTAGAAAGGCTGATTCTTGAAATCGACAGCCAGGGCGTGACTCGCTCGAAAGCCTACCGCATCCCTCCACTCTCGCAGCCCCTTCAAGTTTCCACCGTGGGGTTCCGCGCCCGAAGTACCGCTTGGGAAGCTTTTCCGCTTGAGCTTCCTGACCTGAGACGGGCACGCGTTCTCGAAAATCCGTCGCCCCTTTCCCAGTCCGAAGCGCGCGCGCTCAGTGCCGCTCTGGGGCGCGAAATCCAAGCACTGCCCAAGACGCAAGTCACGCTGGAGACCGAGGATTTCTTTGGCCGTCGCGTTGAAGTGGGCATTGAATCCGATCGCACCTGGCCCGTTTGGATTCGCAGCCAGCAGGGAATCGGTGTCGTTGCCGAGTCGATTGAGTGAACCGGCCACCGAAATCCGTTCAAGGAAAGGGACACCTCCGATGATTTCTCGAAAAAGAACCCACGCCCTACTCCTGTCGGGTGCATGCGCTTCTGTGTGGCTTCTGGTGCAAGCCTGCGGGTCATCCGGAACGCCGCAGTCACTGGAAGAGCTCGGCATCACGCCTCCCTATCCCACGCGAAACGGCGCACTCGATGCGGGAGGCGAGAAAAATTACGCGCGCCTCATCAATCAATACGCCGAAGGGAGACCTGCAAAAACCCCGTGGGCCGGCTACTGGTGGCCCTACACAGCAAACGGTATTGCTAGCGCCAAAGCCGGAGGTGGCGGAAGCCCTGCCGGCAAGTACGATGCCGCGCGCGGACTCCGCTCGGGTGCGCAAGCGTGGGAGGCTTCGCTGCACGGAGCAGGTGTCCCGGGAGTTCAAGGCTGGTGGGGGCATTGCAACGGATGGTGTGCGGCGGCTGCGCTTTTTGAGGAGCCTCGTGAACCCAAAAAAGTAAATGGCATCGTCTTCGGAGTGGCCGATCAGAAGGCACTCCTCACGGAATCCGGAATGCTCGCTTCAGCCGATTTCTTCGGAAATCGGTGCGACGCGGGCGACTGCGCGAATTGGAAATACAACGACGTGGTGCCGAATCAGATGTTTCTGGTTTTCACCAACTACATGGGGAAATTGAAGCTCCCTGTGCTTCTCGATCGCTTCACAGGGGACCAAGTCTGGAATCAGCCCGGTGTTGCCTATCGATGTCGCTATCCTAAGCCCAGCGATTATCTGGGTCTCGCGCCCGGTACGCAGAACACTTACCGAATGCGGCAAACCTGCAGCTTGTGGTGGGCCGACGACGCCGTGGCGCCCGATGTTCGCACACCTGAATTCGATTGGCCGCCGAACGGAAACGGCATCTTCACCCATCGCTCACTCACGATGGACTTGTGGCTCGATGGACCGGTCGAGTTCGACAGTGCAGGAAAAGTCGTTCAGAGCGGCAATCTGCAAGTGGTCCGTCGCGGAAATACCGACGAACTGATTGGCGGCGAATGGGCACCCGAATCGCAAGGAATCCATCCCGACTACCTTTGGGTTCCTTTCTCCATCCTCGAAGCAACGAATCCGCACTTGAATGACCCGAAGGACGATTCGGCCAACCCCCACCTGAGCGTGGAATGGCTGAAGACTTACCTGATTCCCGGCGTGGATGACCCGTCGAGCCAACCTGTGCCTGTCGCGCCGGCACCTGATCCGAGCCCACGCCCGAGCCTCACCCCAGGCCCGAGTCCTTGGCCAACTCCGGCGCCCTGGCCGGGGCCTGCGCCTTTCCCAACGCCTGTGCCGCAACCGCAGCCTCAACCCACGCCGCCTGCGCCTCCGCCGCTTCCCGGTCCTGGCCCTGCACCGACCCCTCCCATCACACCACCCCCGCCCCCTCCGGGCCCGGGGCCAGGGCCTGGACCGGGCCCCTTGCCCACCTTGCGTCCATACACTATTCAGGAGGGATGAACTGGCTTCGCCGAAACGCATCTTACGGGCCGCGCTTGCGTGCTTCGTCCTGGCGCCTCACCACCTTGGCCATTTGGCGTACGGCTTATGATCCTTCGGTTTACGCATGGATGGATTTTCCCGCCGAGAAAGCGCTCGAGTACATCGAGAAACTTCGCCTGAAGACCGGCATGAAAATCACGATGACTCACTTCATCTCGAAAGCCATTGCCGAGATGCTGCACCGTCATCCGGAATTGAACGTCACCATTCGGCGCGGGGGCCTTTACCGACGTAAGACCATCGATCTTTCTTACACAGTAGCATCAGATGAAACCGGTGCCGACTTAGGTGCCGCCATCGTCCGCGATGCCGCTCAAAAAACCATTCTCGACATCGCGCGCGACTTGCAGCCCGTGGTGCGTGAAGTGAAAGAGAAAGTCGATCCGCGCCACAAGTGGTTCAAACGCATTTTGGCAGCGCTTCCCACACGCGTCCGAATCTGGGCTTTGGATCTTGCGACCTGGATTCTCTATGACGTGAATCTTTGGACGCCCCTTTTTGGCCTCCCAAAAGACCCCTTCGGAAGCATTCTGATTACAAACATTGGGAGCCTAGGCCTCGATCAAGCTTTTGGCGCACTTGTGCCTTCGACGCGGATGCCGGTCGTTGTGGCCGTCGGCGCAGTGAAAGAAAAGCCCGTCGTGCGAAACGGGCAACTGGCCGTCGGAAAATGCATTGGTCTTTACTTCACGGTCGACCACCGAGTGATCGACGGGGTGCCGGCAGGCTACATGATGACCACGCTGCAAAAGATCTTCGACGACCCGACCCTGGAACTCGGGCCGGAGCCGACTGCCGTCTAAGGCAACCACGGGCCGGAACCGACCGCGGCTTAGGCCTTGGGTACGGGCTTGGGTAGCAGCGCCTGCGCCATAGCGTCGGCCGATGCAGGATTGCAAGCAATGGGCACGTCGTAGAGAGCCGCTATACGAAGAAGCGCTTTCACGTCCACGTCATGCGGATGCGGCGACATCGGGTCCCAGAAAAAAACGATCCAGTCGATCGATCCTTCTGCTGCCAAAGCACCAATCTGAAGGTCACCGCCCAAAGGACCACTCTTAAATTTTCGGACCGAAAGTCCTGTAGCCGCTTCCACGCGCGCGCCGCTCGTGCCCGTCGCTAAAAGCTCACAAGCAAGCAGTCCCTCGCGGTGGCGAATCGCCCAATCCACCAAGGCCCCTTTCAAGTTGTCGTGAGCGATGAGGGCAATGCGCTTGGGAGTCATCGAGGCACTTGACCTGCACGAAGGCGGTCGGTTTTCGCTTCCGCCTCCGATTTTTTCTTCGCTTCGAGCTCAGCCTTTTTCTTAGCATCCAGCTCGGCCTGCAAACTCGCTGAAGGAGTGTACTTCTTCGCCTCTAACCGTCGAACGGCGCCCCGGAACTCAGGACGTGCAGCCAAAGTGGCTGGGTTCTCATGATGAGCGCTTTCTTGAGCCGCAAGCTTCGCAATCTCGCTATCGAAGTTGGGCTTAGGGAGCTTCTTCACCCGCGCTTCCGACAGGTTCTGAAGCACGATCTCATCGTTGGTGATCTGGCCCATCGGGGGAACCGAGGCCTCGGAAAGGCTCAGCGCTGCCAGGCCCACGGCAAAGCCACCGCCAAACCAAACCCAATTCAGGAGGCTTTCTTTTGATTTTGGCTGCGATTCTTGAGGTTGTTTCATGGCGTTTTAAGAACCTTTCGACCCCCGGCGTACAGCAAGGGATGGGCCAGCGGCAAGGGCAGCCCTTGAAATCGACGTAAG
>JACCDJ010439202.1_pt1 | contig 25938 bp, 13 predicted proteins | sample 7444481 | NCBI WGS metagenome assembly JACCDJ01 (sample SAMN15323435, study PRJNA562643) | freshwater metagenome | isolation source: river surface water | place: USA:Blue River Watershed | collected 2017-08-15 | reverse complement strand
ATTCAACCGAAAGCTCAAAGATACGACCAATAGGTCGCTTAATTTCCTATCTTCGTTGCCAATATTATGGCAACAGAAATTCGCATTCCCTTCCAACAAGGAAGCCTCACCAAAGAAGAGTTATTGAAATTGTACGATGCAATCTTATTACCTCGTCAAATAGAAGAAAAGATGTTGAGTCAATTGCGACTTGGCAAGATTTCAAAATGGTTCAGTTCGTATGGTCAAGAGGCCATTTCAGTGGGTATAACATGTGCGATGGAAGAAGATGAGTACATCCTTCCCATGCACAGAAACTTAGGCGTATTCACTTCACGTGGATTGGATTTAGAGCAATTGTTTGCACAATTTCAAGGCAAGAAAACAGGATTCACCAAAGGACGAGATCGTTCTTTTCACTTTGGTACACAAGCCCATCATTTGGTTGGGATGATTTCTCACTTAGGTCCCCAATTGGGATTGGCTGATGGAATTGCACTTGCACAAAAGTTAGAGATGAATCCAAAAGGAACAGTTGTTTTTTCTGGAGATGGCGGAGCGAGTGAGGGAGATTTTCATGAAGCCTTGAATGTTGCTGCTGTTTGGGATCTTCCAGTAATTTTTGCTATAGAAAACAACGCATGGGGTTTGTCGACACCCAGCAATGAACAATTTCGTTGCAAGCAGTTTATCGATAAGGCAATTGGTTATGGTATTCCTGCAGAAGATGCCATCCAAATTGATGGGAACAATATTTTAGAAGTATACAGCACCGTTAAAAATATATTGGCCTCGATTCGTGAACGTCCACGCCCAATTATTTTGGAGTTGATGACTTTCAGAATCCGCGGTCATGAAGAAGCGTCTGGGACAAAATATTATCCTGAAGGTATCATTGATGAATGGTCTAAGAAAGATCCTGTAGATAACTATGAGCAATGGATGATTTCATCAGGTTTTGTCTCAGCTACGGAGGCAGAGGCGAAAAAAGATGAAATCAAATTACGCATCAATTCAGCCCTTAAGAAGGTCTATGCACTTCCAGAAATCACACCTGAAATCGACGAAGAGATTCAAGATGTATATTGTCCTTTTACGCAACCGGCGGTTGCTCCACAAGGTGAGACAAAAAAGATGCGATTCATTGATGCCATTCAAGATGGATTGAAGGAGAGCATGCGCAAACATGATAAATTGGTTTTGATGGGACAGGACATTGCCGAGTATGGCGGTGTTTTCAAAGTAACCGATGGATTTGTTCAGGAATTTGGTAAAGGACGAGTTCGCAATACTCCGTTATGCGAATCTGCTATTGTAGGAGCCGGTTTGGGATTGTCCATCAAGGGATGGAAAGCCATGGTAGAGATGCAGTTTGCAGATTTTGTTACTTGTGGATTCAATCAAATTGTCAACAATTTAGCCAAGCTACATTACAGATGGAATGAAAAAGCCGATGTGGTGGTTCGACTACCATCAGGTGCAAGTACCGCAGCGGGGCCATTTCATAGTCAGACCAACGAAGCTTGGTTCTTTCATGTTCCCGGTCTGAAGATTGCATATCCAGCTTTTCCATCAGATGCCAAAGGATTGTTATGCCGATCTTTTGAAGATCCCAACCCTGTATTGTTTATCGAGCATAAGGCATTGTATAGAAGTATAGAGGGTGATGTTCCTGCTGGATATTACTCATTGGAGTTTGGTCAAGCTGGAATAGTTCAATCAGGAAGCAAGGCTACAATTGTCACATATGGATTAGGCGTACATTGGGTGATGCAGTACTTAAAGGATCACCCTATGGATGTGGAGGTTATCGATTTGCGCACATTGGCTCCATTGGATTATCCTACCATTTTTGCAAGTGTGCAAAAAACAGGTCGTGCGTTAATTGTACATGAAGACAATTTAACGGGTGGAATTGGCGGTGAGATTTCAGCGCGAATTACTGAAGAGTGCTTTGAGTATTTGGATGCGCCAGTGATGCGATGCGGCAGCATGGACACCCCCATCCCTTTTAGTGCTGAGCTGGAAAAAGTTTATTTGGCCAATCACAAATTGGATGCGATACTTACCAAGTTGATTCAATATTAATTGTCATTCAAATTCAAAAAAAAACCTTAGCATGTGCTAAGGTTTTTTCGTTTGATGATGTATCGTATTATCTCAAACCTTTGTATCCTTTACCAAAATGGTATCGTACCATGATTTCGTGACCTCCGCGTGTAAAAGCACTTAATCCAGAAACCGTTCTATCGTATGCGTAGCCTATTCTAAGATGTTCATTCACGATAGCCTCTGCGTTAAATGTAAGCGCATCACCTACACGGTATCCCAAACCTGCACCCCAACGTTTTTGATAATAAAAAGTTGATCCCATTTCCAATTGCGGAGTGACATTTTCAGCCCATTTGATTAATGCATATGGTTTAACATCAACAAAAGGATTCACATTCACTACTCCACCTGCCGTTAAATAGCTATGTGCGGCTTGGTATGCAGGTTGTACATCACCATTGGTTTGTTTGCCCCAATCTTGTTTAAGTAGATGAGGCATGGAGAAGCCCATCCAAAAACGCTCATTGTAGGCAAAACCACCAAATCCAAAATTGAAATAGGTGCGTTTGATATCATTTGCAAAAGCATTATCCACTTCTCCGGCAATCGTATGGTCTATTCCCGACAAGTTTGCCGACAGCTCCTCAATACCTGCGCTCAATGCAAGAGATAAAGTCCAGGTGGACATTTTGACATGATAAGCCTGAGATATTGTTAAAGCGCTATGGGTAAATAATCCATTGCGATCTCCAAAATAACTAACACCAGTAGCCAATCTTCCTTGGTTATAACGAGATTGGTAATTACCCGCAATGGTGGTTGGCGATTTATCCAATCCCATCCATTGATTTCGGTAAACAACAGTTGCATCTTGTTCACCTCTTGAACCCGCAAAAGCAGGGTTGATTGCCAAGGGGTTTAGTACATGCATCGTATATTGAGGGTCTTGTTGCGCGTTTGCCATTAAAGACAAAACCGCGAATCCTAGAAATACTAATTTTTTCATTGTTTCTCTATTAAAGGATTATCTCCAAAGCGTTAAATTGTTTGTATACTCCAACGATTTGTTGGCGATGCGAACGACATAAATATATGAACCTGCCGGTAAATCATTTCCGTCGATATTGGTTCCATTCCAATCATTCAAATAATTGTCACTTTCAAAGACCAAACCACCCCATCGATTATATACTTCTAAATCTACTACCGCGCCGTATGGTAATTGCTGTAATTCGAAGAAGTCGTTTACGCCATCCGCATTAGGACTAAATCCTTCTGGGATGAAAATCTCGCAATCGTCAGCATCAAGTACATTTGGAATTCCATCCCCATCACAATCGTCACCTGTCAAACCATCCCCATTAAAATCATCTTCAATCTCATCCAACAAGCCATCATTGTCGTCGTCAGTATCTACACCATTTTCAATACCATCGTTATCTGTATCTACAAAATCATCATCGACAACTCCATTACAATTGTCATCGATGTAGTTAAAGACCTCAGTCATACCCGGATTGATATTGGCATCATCATCATTACAATCTTCAAGTTGTGTCGTGTAACCAACACCTGGATTGTAACACAAGGTATCATAAACTCCTAATCCATAATTGTCAAAATCCTGATCATAGAAATAAATTGTATACATCAAGTTCTCGTCTACAGCAGTATTACAATTGTCATCAACGCCGTTGCAGATCTCTGCTGCATCTGGATTGATTCCAGGATTGGTATCATCACAATCCGCGATATTATCAAATCCATCTCCATCTATGTCCACTGGACAATTTTCGTTGATATTTCCATCGCAGTTTTCGTCTACCGCATTTCCACAAACTTCAGTTACTCCGGGATTTACAGAAGCTACATCATCATTGCAATCCAGATTATTGGTTACCCCACATGCCACTTCATTTGAGCTACCGTATCCATCAGCATCTACATCCTCATACAACAGCTGACTATCGTCGCAATCCTCCCCATTATCAACAAATCCTAACGGAGCTGTGCATGCGTATACCGTTGCCGAAACATCTCCAAAGCCATCTGCATCAACATCTGCATAATAGGTATTTAATACAAATTCGTCGACTTCAAAATTACAGTTGTCATCGATATCGTTACATATCTCTGTAATTTCTGGAGAAATCGATGCATTGTTATCATCACAATCCAAATTATTATTGGAAGTTCCACATGCCGTTGCGATCCCTGAGCCAAAGCCATCACCATCCACATCGTCGTAGGTAACTTGAGAATCATCACAATCTTCGCTATTGTTTACAAATCCAAATGCAGGAGCGCAAGAGAACGAAGTAGAATTGGCATCACCAAAACCATCCGCATCTGCATCTGCATAATAAGTGTTTAAAACAAATTCATCTACTTCCCCGTCACAATTGTCATCAATATCATTGCATGATTCAGCGTTTGTTGGATAGATCATGCTGTTGCTATCGTCACAATCCAAATTATTATTGGCCGTGCCACAAGCAACAAGATCACCCGCTCCAAATCCATCGGAATCTAAATCCGAGTAGGTCAACAGTTCGTCATTACAATCATCACTATTGCTAACAAATCCTTCTGAGGCGGCGCAAGAGAGCTCAGTGCTATCTGCATTTCCAAATCCATCGGCATCCCCATCAAAGTAAAAAGTAAGCAATACACCCTCATCCGATTGCCCATTGCAGTTGTCATCTATGCCATTACAAAGTTCAGCCTGAGATGGGAACAATTCCGCGTTGGCATCGTCACAATCTTCATTAGAACCAGAGTTTCCACAAGCAACAGCTTCACCTGCGCCCCAACCATCTCCATCCGCGTCTATATAGGTAATCGTATTATCGTCACAGTCTGTGTCATCGATAACAAATCCAGGATTTAATGATTCACATCCTTCGATAGCCACAGCAGCGTTTCCAAAACCATCCCCATCCGAATCTGCATACAAAATTGACAAAGCCCCTTCGTCAGCAATGGCATCGCAGTTGTCATCTTCACCATTACAAACTTCAGCATTACCAGGAAATAAATTCACATTGTTATCATCGCAATCATTGTTGTAAAGAGAAACACCGCAAGCTTCCATTTCTCCAAATCCGACACCATCCTGATCGGCATCAGCATAAGTTACCAAACTATCGTCACAATCATCAGCATTGGTAACAAAACCAACAGGAGATGAGCATGCAAAAGTTGTATTGTTGGCATCTCCAAATCCATCTAGATCTGCATCCGCATAGAACTCAATCACTACAAACTCATCTGACTCACCATCACAGTTGTCATCTGACTCATTGCACACTTCTGTCGCTCCGGGAAAAACCAACGCATTTCCATCATTGCAATCATCCATATTCGTCACACCGCACGCGTCAAGGATTGCACTTCCATATCCATCTGCATCTGCATCTAGATATAGCAATAAGTTATCGTTACAATCAAAATCATTACTCACATAGCCGGCGGGTTGCGTGCAGGAAGAATTAACATTGTTGTTATCTCCAAAACCATCCGCATCCGCATCCAAAAAGTAATCAATGGCATAGACACATGAAGCGTCATCCACTTCTGCTAGTTCATTAAAATTACAAGCTTGGACATCCATACATCCTGGAATGGGGCAATTTAAATCACTACCAGAGCAATCTTGATCGATGTTATCACCACAAATTTCGGTCTGACCTTCGAAGATTGTATTGTCCTCGTCATTACAATCTGTATTAGAATCTACACCACAAGCATCCAAAATATTTCCACCGTTTCCATCGTTGTCACTGTCCAAATAAGTCAATGTAGCATCGTCACAATCATCACTATTTTCAACATAATCAAGCGGTGTAGAACAATCAAAAATTGGCGAATTAAGGTCGCCAAATCCATCCATATCGACGTCCGCATAAAATGTAGAAACAACAAACTCATCCGTTTCCCCATCACAATTGTCATCGATGTAATTGCACAATTCAGTGGCGCTCGTATTGACGGATGGATCATTGTCATCGCAATCCGTTGCATCTTCAGAAAAACCAAACGGTAAGTTGCATGCTAAAGTAGGATTGTTCACATCACCAAAACCATCAGCGTCCGCGTCTGAATAATAGGTATTGGGATATGTGCATGAACCATCATCTACAGAGGCGGTGTTGTCAAAATTACAAGCCGTGTTATCCGTACATCCAGACACGTTGTAATAGAAAAGAATCATATCTTCAAATCCAATATTGTAATCGGATAATATAGAACCATCACTTAGTAATTGTCCATTGAATTCCATTACAATTAGTTCGTAGGTATAACCTTCATTAGCGATTGCCTGTCGAACATTATATATTGCGTCAGAGTTTTCAACTTCCAAGGTCAGAATCGTCTGTGGGTTAGCATTAACATCCTTTGCATAAATCTGCATTGCATCAGCGCTCACAAAGCTCAAAGCAAAAAGCGCCAATAGCATCCAAAACTTTTTAGTCATATATATGGTTTTAGTCTAAACGAAAGTAGACCAAATGCTCAAGTTGGTGCCAACGACACAAAAAAGCTATTAACATCGTTTTTTTGAAATGAAAAAGGGGGTTCGCACCCCCTATCCCATATAAACACCTGAAACAAAGAATTAATTCTTCTGTATCAATTGTGTATCTACCGCCTGATTAGAGCGAATAGCCAAAACATAATTTCCAGAAGCTAAATCTTTCAAATCCAATGACAGGCCGTTATTTCCTGCATATGCATTCCAATTTTGACGAACCAATAATTGACCCATCATGCTCCAAATTTCAATTTGAACTTCTTCTTCGTTGGCCTGGAAGAATTGAATTTGAATTTTATCCTCAGTAGGATTTGGGAAAACATTTTGTATCTCCAATGAATTCATTGGTGTTTCTGTGTCCGTCAACACTTCAGCGTTTTCCATTTCACGGAAATTCACTCCAGAAGTACTTGCGCGCAATGTATAACACTGTGTTGCGTTGAAAGCGCTATTGTATCCATAAACATAAACCTTGTAAGTACCAGTAGTTGTAGTGTTGTAAGTGATGGTCTCATTGGTTAAACCTGAGTTTGCTGAGGTTCCAACAAGTGTAGATCCTTTGTACAACTTGACATCATAATCAGCTGGTAAATTCTTTAATTCAATCTTTACGTTTTTATCAAGTGAAGTAGTAGAGAAAGAGAAATAATCTTTATCAGTTGAAGTATTAATCAAAGCTGTAATGTCTATATTTTTTGCAATTGCCTTGGCCTTGCTAGAAGAATTATTGGCTTCATAAATATCTGTACAATTGGTCACTACAGCTGTTGTCGTGAAAGAAGCTGCAGATGCATTTCCGGTACCTTCAGCGCAAACAGCTGCAACAGTGTATGAATAAGCAGTACCTGAAGTGAGACCAGATAATGTATATGAATTGGCAGTGGTATTTACAGTAGTCCAGGTTGTGGCAGCTGAAGTCTTGTATTGAAGAACATAACCGGTTGCACCAGCTAAAGACGTCCATGAAAGATTCGCGGCCGTTTGGGTAATTCCAGAGGCAGTAAGACCGGTAACAGTTCCACAAAGAACTGGAGCAGGCACACCGCATCCATTAGAAGTAAGTAATGAGGCACGTGCGCCACCCGCAGCAAATAACGCTTGCATGCGAACTGTCTGGCCATTGGTGAACATGTACATGCACGCATCATCAGTGTAGTCCATGTAGTTCATGGTCATTTCTACAGGAGCTCCTGAACATGTGCTCAAATGAGGATAAGTAGGGCAGCCGTAGTTGGCTGTGTTATGAGAAGGCGTATCATCAACTAAATCGCTTCCACAAGTAGCATCCCCCCAAATGTGGCGAAGATTTAACCAGTGACCTACTTCATGTGTAGCTGTTCTGCCTAAATTGAAAGGAGCAGTGGCCGTTCCTGTTGTTCCAAAATAACGATAATCGATTACAACTCCATCAGTTGCTGCTGCACCTCCCGGAAATTGGGCATAACCCAGGATACTATTGCTCAAAGTACAAACCCAAATGTTGAGATATTGAGAAGATGGCCAAGCATCTTTTCCGCCTTGCGCGCTGTATTTCATCGCATTATTGGTAGAAAAAGAGGTAACAGAAGTAGCGGTTCTTGTTATACCTGTTGTTGCATTTCCACTGGGATCTACAGAAGCCAAGCAGAATTGAATATTGGGATCAGAAGCGGTGAAAATACTTGGCGTGTTGGCTGCATCTGCGTTCAATTTTCTGAAATCATTATTCATCACATTGATTTGTGATTGAATTTGTGCATCCGAGATGTTAGCAGTAGCGCTCTTGTATAGCACATGGACGACAACCGGTATCGTTACCATTTGTCTGTCACTTGGGTCAGCATGTTGAATAAATTCGTTGGTTTGTTGCTCAATTAAAGACATTTTCTCTTGAACTGCGGGATCATTGAGCATGATCCAATTCAGATGTTCCATCGATCCACAATTTCTTTGAGCAAAGAGCATTGTTGGCAGCAATGCCACAAAGAGTAATATTTTTTTCATAAGGGTAAGGTTTTCAGAGTAAATATAAGAAGTTTGTAGCATGATTGGTAGTGATGCATTAAAAAACAACGCAAATCTTTTTTTGGAGTGGTTGGCTGTTTTAACCAATGTAGGTTTTACCATATTATTTCAATTGGAAAGTCCTTGGGCTTTTCTCCTAGGAATCATTGGTCCACTGCTGCTTGGGATTTTAAGTTATCAGAGGAAGCTATTTGCTGATGTTCTTTTACAGATGGCCTACATAGGACTTTCTGTATACGGTTATTTTCAATTTATTCAGGTCCCTTCCATTGCAGAAAATTTTTACGTACATGCGCTTGGTATTTTAGGCAGCGGCATTTTTGGAATTGCCATGGGTCGCTATTTTCAAATTAAAACCGCAGCATCATTGCCCTATTTGGATTCAAATGTCACCACTTTTTCATTGTGGGCAACCTTTTTATTGATGTCCGGATTTCAGAGTGCCTGGTTGTATTTTATTGCGATAAACTTAGTTTCGATGTTGATGTTTCACAAAAGGAATCTTCATCTGATCAGCTTGTTGTTTGTTTTGTATACCGTACTTGCTATCCAAGGTTATTTTAAGCTTGTTTAAAAATGAGAAATGGTAATTGGGTCATTGCTGGACCAGAAAGCAGCGGAAAAACTAGCTTATGGCAAGCATTGGGACATGTTTTTAATTCCGCTCAAATGGTGCCGGAGTTCAATCGCGATTGGCTAAATGAAAATGGCGTGTTGCCACCCTATTCGTCCAGTCAATTAACATCCTTATTTGAACACAGCCAACAACAATACGAACTAGTTCCTGACCAAGGTTTCAATTTGTGGGATACAGATGAATTGAATTTATTGATTTGGAGTCAATGGGAAAATCATCCCATGCAAAATCACTGGATGAAAAGATTTTTGGGCAATGATCACCGATATATTTTGTGCAGACCCAATATCCCTTGGGAAGCAGACCCCCTCAGACAAGGGCCTGAAAGCAGAGATGCCCTCTTTCGAGAGCATCTACAACTGCTTGTACACAAACAATATTACATTTTAGAATCTACTCAATTGGCAGATCGCATTGAGGAAGCACAATACATTATTGATTATCACGGATAGCCGCAATACCAGGAAGTACTATCCCTTCCAAACTTTCAAGCATCGCACCACCTCCAGTACTTACATAACTTACTTGTTCTGCCATACCCATTTGATTAATGGCTGCCACTGAATCGCCACCACCCACCAAGGTGAATGCACCTTGGGTAGTAGCCTGAACCAAACTCTCAGCAATGGCCTTTGTGCCATGAGCAAAGGCGGGAATTTCAAACACACCCATTGGGCCATTCCACAAAACTATGCGTGCGGATAAAATGGTTTCACTGAACAAAGCAATAGAATCTTGTGCAATGTCCAATCCCATCCAACCGTCTGGGATTTCATCAATTTTAGAATCTTGTGTATTTGCATCGGCTGCAAATTTATCTGCTGTTAATGCATCTACGGGAAGCAACATTTTTACACCGCGAGCCTTGGCCATGTTGAGTAGATTCAACGCTTGATCCAATCGATCTTCCTCCACCAACGAACTTCCTACCTTTCCACCTTGAGCTTTGATGAAAGTAAAAGCCATTCCGCCTCCAATAATCAACGCATCAACTTTTTGAATAAGGTTTTCGATGATTCCTATTTTAGAAGATACTTTGGATCCGCCAACAATAGCTACCACAGGTTTTTCATTGGAGTGCAAGACACGGTCAATAGCCTGCACTTCATTCTCCATCAAATAGCCAAAGTATTTGTCTGTTGGAAAGAAACGAGCAATGATTGCTGTGCTGGCATGTGCTCGGTGCGCAGTGCCAAAAGCATCATTCACATAAACATCTCCATTTTCAGCAATTTGCCCTGCAAAAAACTCATCACCTTTTTCTTCCTCTTTGTAAAATCTAAGATTTTCAAGGACCATAACAGATCCCCATGACATGGCATCCACAGCAGCTTGAACTTTTTCGCCAATGCAATCATCCACAAAATTCACTTCACAAGTCAAATATTTCTTCAGACCTGAGATAACATGACGCAGAGAAAAAACATCTTCTGGACCGTTCTTGGGTCGCCCCAAATGCGACATTAAAATCACCTTGGCACCGTCCTTCACCAATTTTTGAATGGTAGGAATAGCAGCCTTGATTCGGGTATCATCTGTGATATTTAAATCTGAATCCAAAGGCACGTTAAAATCCACACGAACCAATACACGCTTATTGGAAAAAGAAACTTGGTCTATTTGATACATACAATTTGTTTTTTGCAAAGCTAATTTTGTTTCATAGAAAAAGGGGCCGTAGCCCCTTTTTATTTTTTTTACTTGATCACTTGTAGTGACTTCGTGTACATTTTTTTACCATCCACAACCAAGGAGACTTGGTATTGGCCAAGGCCCCATTGTGCTACTGGAAGTTCCAAAGAATGCGTACCTGCGTTTTTGATACCCAAATTAGAATAGGTTACCAATTTACCTTGAAGGTCACGCACCTCATAAGCAACAGCTACATTTTGCTTCAAAGTATATTGTACTTGAGCAACTTGAACTGCAGGATTTGGGAACAACTTGAAAGTTTGCAAAGACTCACCGTTGATTTCATCAACTGAAACACGCTCTGACAAAATCAAACGCAATGCTGGAGAATATGCTCTTGAAGTGAACCAAGCATATGTATTGCTACCTGTTCTTGAAATCTCAGCAGTTGAATTGTCTGTATCCGCATTGTCTTGAGCCAACATCGTCATTTGAAGATCTGTCGTTGCTGTTGGTGTAGAAGTAGCTTCAGGGTTTGTGATTACACAATTGAAATAAACTTCACCTGGCAACATTTCCGCTGGATCGGCAAATGGCAAATAGTAGAAAGGCTCTGTACCATTGGTACCAATCATCTGTTGTGTGATTTCAAATTCATTTGAAGCAGCAACACCAGGACTAGCATTTAATCCGTCCGTAGCTTGATATAATACAGTACTGAAATAAGCACCTAAGTCAGAAGTACCCCCCATCAATACAGTAGAACCGTAGGCAAAAGAACCCGCGTATGGGAAATGGAAGAAAGTTCCATATCCATGAGGCTCGTATACAACAGGATTAGAACCATCTACTGTAGTAGCCAATAGTTCAATATCCAATGCTGTGTCATCATGACCATACTCATCTGCAGAAAACTCAATTACACGAGTAGCTACGTTATTGGCTGGCGTTTCATCTGTTGAATCCGCAGTCATCGTCACTGTAATAGTGTAAACGCCCGCAGCTGTTGGTTCCCAGCCTGTATTCACATACATGGTATCATTAACAAATGCAGGACACTCAGGAGCGTTCGCATAAGAAGGCATGTCAGCAATCACCTCAGTTTGAGAGAATACATTGGTTCCTGCAGCATCTGTAATGTCAATCTGAACGTTTACGTTGGTTTGATTAGCAGCACCAACGTTACGAGAAACGATACCCACCATTTGTCCACCATCGGCAGACAAAGTGCGCTGCTCCATTGGCGTTAAACGATATTCCCAAACATTGAAAACGTCACCGTTGGTAATTTGACGAACTTCGATATCATTCGTTTTAGGGTTGCCATAAATTGCAATATCATCTAATCCCCAGAAGTAGTGAGAATAACCCGCTGTTTGGGCTGTGTTGTATCCAAAACGAACCAAAACATTGGATTGTCCAGCAGCAACACAAGAAATGTCAACCATTGTATTCAATGGATTGGCAGAAAATGAGTTTGCAGAAGGAGAGAAATCACCATGGCCTGGGAATACAGCCCAAGTTGCTCCACCATCGTTTGAAACTTCCACTGTCAAAGGAGACAAAGAAAAACAGCAATAGATAAAATATTGATTGTAATCTACCAATACAGAAGACAAGTTGCTGCAATCGATAGCTGGAGTTTGAATCCATCCAAAAACATCTTCTGCTGGATTTGTTGCTGAAATAGCACCACCTTGGTACAAATCCGCATCAAAAATGACCCATCCTGTTGAGGTAGTTGGTCCTGTCATAGCAGGAGAGTTTGACGTATATGCTCCACCAGGGCTATTGGCATTGGCCAACATCCATATTGAAGTATCAGCGCTGCTGTCCCAAACCAACCATGAGCCGATGCCATTGTTGCCGTTAAAACCATTGCTAAAATCCTCGGTGAATACAATTGCACCTCCACGATCTGCAGATGCTGGAGATGCTGGAGATTGACGAATCTCCATAGGCTGCACAACCTTTGGGGCGTGCATAATTTCTGTGTTGTTCTTTTGAGCAACTGCAAAAAACGCAGAGCCGAAGAACAAAGCTGATAAAATTTGTTTTTTCATTTTTTCCTTGATGATGGACAAATATAACAAACAAAAAAGGCCTCCGATTGGAGGCCTTCTTTTTTTATTGCTAAAAAATCGATTACTTAACCATCATTTCTTTAGTCATATGAACGTCACCTGCGTTCAAAGTATACGTGTAGATACCAGCACCCAAAGATTCAACATTTAGGTTGATTGAGTGATTACCTGCAGCTTGTACACCTTCGTTGATGTTCATTACGATTCTACCAGTGATATCACGAACGATCAAAGAAACTTGCTCGTTGTTGTTCAAAGAATAGTTTACTACTGTATTAGCAGAAGCTGGGTTTGGCATGTTTTGAGACAATACCACACCGTTGTTGTTATTCTCAGCAACGTTGATATCAAACATCAAAGACTCGTCAAAGTTCAAACGGATCATTGGGATACCGCCTGTAGCTCCCCAACCTGTACCATCATTTAACCAAGACACAACCCAGTCATTGTTACCAGCAACTGGAGTACGGATAGCACCGTCAGAGATCAAAGTAGCCATATATACTTTACCAGCTTCTACGATTATTTCGTCAGTGAAGCTCAAGTGAATGAAAGCAGAACCACCCGCAGCGTTATTGTCTGCAGCAGTTACTGAATACTCGATAGTAGAGATACCCAAATCAGTCAAAGTTGGAAGACCCGTTGCATCCAAACCAGTGAACTCATATAATTTACCTTGGATCAAAGAACCCTCGTCAGCAGCAGCAAAGTTTACAGCTACGTCGATAGCACCGATTGTATCGTTGGCATAGATATCAAACAAGTTACCATACTCATAAGCAGCGCCAGGACCTACGAAAGCTTGAGCAGCACCCAAGTCACGAGCGTAAATATCGTTGGTGATTTCCAAAGACGCAGAACCAGTGTTGTTAGAAAGGTTGTCATCACCAGCTGGAGAAACAACTGTAGAAGCGATAGATACAGAACCTACAGCAGATGGAGTCCAAGCAGATACAGCAGACAAAGTGTCCTTATCCAAAGAAACAACATCCAAAATATCAGTAGACCAAGTAGCTTGAGAAGTACCGTTGAAGCTTACTTCATAATCAACAGAAACACCTGGTTGATCGAAGAAACCACCGTTGTATACTACAGAAGTAGCACGGATTGGGCTAACTTGAGAAACAGGCACTTGTGCATATTCCCAGAAACCTAAACCGAAAGTAGCATTGTTCCAGTCAGAAGCAATAGTCTTTGCCATGATCATATCGTTATCCAAAGCTGATTGGATAATAACGTTATCTACTGCAAAACCAGAAGCCCAAGCTCCGTTATCTGACCATTGGAAACGAACGTTAATCGTTTGACCATTGAAGCTATACAATGGCAAAACGATGCTCTGCCAGTAAGAACCATCAACAGCTAACGTATCGATGATGCTCCAAGAAGCGCCACCATCATTAGAAACTTGAACTGTAGCTTCACCACCACCAAAGTTTTGGTCATGGAAGAAGTCAAATCCCATAGTGTAGTTACCTACGAATGTTGAATCAACAACATCAATGATACCTACAACTTCAGCACCTGCATCACCAGGATTTGCTGGGATAGTGTCATTGATCACTTCACCTGTCTCATAAGTACCAGAAGCACCTACGATTACGTTTGTCATAACTTCCAATCCGTCAGCAGAAGTGATTGTTACATCCAAATCACCGCTCAACATCAAACCAGAAATATCCAAAGTTCCAGCAGAGAAAACTGGGTAATCCATGCCGTTAACGTTCACTGTCAAAGGAAGACCTGCAGCTGCAACGTCAAAAGACAAAGAAACGTTCTCCCAAATGATGGTTCCGTTTGGAGCCAAAATTTGAGCCAACAATTGTGGACCTGAACCTAAATCTTGAGAATCACTCCAAACATCGGTTACTGGAGTAGTAGTAACGATACCCCAAACATCTTGTGTTGTTGTCGTGTACTCATACTCGTTCAACGCGATAGCTGGAGTTTGCAACCAAGCATCGATGAAATCACAGTCACATGGAGCTGGGTCATCATTAACACCAGCAAATTTGTTGTTCACACCAACTTGAGGAACTGGCCAGTATCCACCAGCATTTGCTAAAGTTGAGTTGTAAATTTTGAAAGCAGGAGTGGTTACACCAGCAGTTGCTGTTGTAGTTTCGTTTGTAATCCAACCAGCTGGGATAACACCTGGGTTACCACCCGCCAAAGACACTCCTTGGAAGTCTTCTTGGAAAGCAACAACGCGATTAGCCGTTGAAGCGTGATTCAATTCTTGGTGAGCAATCACCGTTGTAGGACTTACCTGATTCTTGGTAAGAACTTTTCTAGCTGGGTTCTTGTGAATTGGAGCAACGTTTTGAGCGATTGCTGCAACTCCCATGGCCATCAAGCTAAGAGAAATGTAGAGTTTTTTCATTTGTTAGATTATTTAGCGTTTCAAAGATAAAAAAATAAACGTTAAAAAAAAAGAGGCTTTCGCCTCTCTTTTTACTCAATGATCAATTTTTGTGTTCCCTCATTGGTTCGAACCAAATAAAGGCCCGGAGCACAATTCGAAATATCAATGGTTGTTGAGGTTTGGTAACTGTTTCCTGCGAGGACAACTCTTCCACTCATCTCAATTATTTCCCACTTCAATTCACTTCCAGAAGATATCAACGTTACCGCACCACGCGCAGGATTGGGATATATGGACATTGCGCTCACTTCAGATTCATCTACACCTACCCCATTAACAAATATGGTCATCCCATCAGATAGTTCACAACCACCGGCGTTTTGGGTAACTGTAACATTTCCAAATGCCACATCATTCCACAATACGTTGATAGATTCTGTTCCCTGACCTGAAATTATAACACCACCGGTCACAGTCCAACTGTAAGTAGCTCCAGCAAAGGTGTTAACCGTATATTGAGCATTTTCTGCAGGCGCTGTATCGTTGTTTCCTGATACAACAGGGAAACTACCATTAGGCTGAGTTATTTCTACTGTGATAGTATCTCCACAACCTTCTGTATCTATTATCGACAGTGAATGGAAGCCGGCAGGTAAATTACTTGCGTACGGTGTGGTTTGAATTGGATTCGTGTTCCATTGTGCATAGTACAATCCCGATCCACCTGTAACCGATGTGCCGATGTACCCTGTTGGAATTCCAAAGCACTCTAAATGTGCAATTGAGTCAACCGTGATGATTATTGGATTTGGACATCCCGCTTGACATTGCTCAATGTTTCCATCACAGTTTTCATCTACATCATTTCCGCAAATCTCAGTTGCACCCGCATTGATGCTGGACATCGAATCATTGCAATCACCTTGAACTCCCCCGATATTGTTGAATGTAGCTCCTGGAGAAACACAAGATTGCACTGTAATCGTATAATATCCATCCGCATCAGCATCTAGATACCAAGTTGTGCTGTAGGTACATGAACCATCATCTTGCGTTGCAGCAGCATCGTAGTTACAAGCCGTTGCATCGGTACATCCTTGAATGATACAACTCGCATCAGATCCTGAACAATCCTCGTCTATACCGTTTTCACAAACGTCAGTAGCACCGGGATTGGTTGAAGCATCTGTATCGTCGCAATCATTTAAAATTAAAATGGTTGAAGTATAATCTACTCCAGGACTTGAGCAAGCATTCAAAACTTCAGATGCATATCCATCTAAATCCAAATCCAAATACCAATCCGTTGCAAAAGTGCAAGATCCATCATCCTCGGTTGCTTGAGGCTCGTAGTTACATGCTGTAGCGTCAGTACACCCTGGAATTGCACAACCCTCATCCAATCCATCGCAGTCTTGATCGATTCCATCACCGCAAATTTCAAGGGCTCCGGCATTGATGGAAGCTGAAGCATCATCACAATCACCGTCAATTCCCATAACATTGGTATAACCAGCACCTGGATTGGTACAAGAAGATTGAGTACTTACATAATATCCATCAGTATCGGCATCCAAATACCACATTCCGGCATAAGTACATGATCCATTATTTTGAGTAGCCGATGGATCATAGTTACATGCCGTATTATCGGTACAACCCGGGATTCCTGTACAAACTTCATCTGTTCCGTCACAATTTTCATCGATACCATTGCCACAAAACTCAACTCCATTAGAATTGATTACTGCAGAATTATCATTGCAATCCGTATTGTTATTTACACCACACGCATCCATTGTTGAAGAACCTTCACCGTCACTGTCTGCATCGAGATACGTTATAGCATTGTCATCACAGTCATCGAAATTGGAAACATAACCTGCTGGCTCCGAACAATCTTGAATTGCATTATTCAAATCACCAAATCCATCGGCATCCGCATCAGCATAAAAAGTTGTGGTTACAAATTCATCCGATTCACCGTTACAGTTTTCGTCCAAACCGTTGCAAATTTCTGTTGCACTTGGCGTTATAGCCGCGTTATTATCGTCACAATCAGAATCAGTTAAAGCGTATCCTGCACCTGGGTTTGAGCAGAATAGTACAGCATTTCCAGCTCCAAAACCATCTCCATCCGAATCAATGAAATAAGCAATTGAAGCATAAGTACAAGATCCATTATCAATCGTAGCAGCTGCATCATAGTTACATGCTGTAGGATCAGTACATCCCGCGTTTCCGCAAGATAAATCCATTCCCGAGCAATCTTCATCGATACCATTTCCGCAGATATCTGTGGCCCCCGCATTGATTCCTGCGACGGCGTCATTACAATCGCCATTAATTCCTTGCGTTGCAGTGTAACCAGAACCAGGATTGGTACATGCAGAGGTAGAGCTTGCATAATATCCATCTGCATCCGCATCCAAATACCAAGTAGTTGCAAAAACGCAGCTCGCTATGTCATTGATTGTTGCTGTTGGATCGTAATTACATGCATTGGGAATCATGCATCCTGTTGAGCTTACAGCACAGGCATTGCAAGAACCAAAGCAAACAACAGGTAAAACCAAATCCACAGCGGCAGTGGTATCCGCACGATTGTAACCATCTACATTAACCAAATCCGGTGTGCCGCATGCTGCAAGAGCAGGTGTTACTTCCCAACCGCCAGTACCATTTAAAAACTTATACTGAAAAGGAGAATTAGCTGGAAGAACAATCGTTACAGTATACACCCCATCTGCATCAGAGTCCAACATGGGAATATCCGGATTGGCTTGCCAATTCTGGAAGTCGCCTTGCAAGAACACACCTGTAGGTGCAACTGTGCTTGTGTTCATGTCCACTTGAAATGTTACGTTTACTTGCGTAACCTGACCCACACACTGACAACTTGCATCAATAGCATCTCCGGTTGAATTGGGATTGCCATCATCACAAGTTGCGCCGGTATATAAACATGAATTGTCGTCTACTGTCGCAGCGCTATTGTAATTACATGCGTTGGTATTCATACACCCTGAAATAACAGTTGTAGAATTTGAGGTACCCGGAGTTGGGAGTTGTTGCACATAAGAAGTCACCACCAAGGGTGTTCCACCATCTGGTACACGAGCCAAACACTCTGCAATATTTCCAGCAGTTTCATTGACTTGCAATTGGCCTGGAGTTAAAACAGTCAATAGACCTGTAGCATCTGGATCCAATGTTCCATAAACGACAGCGTCAACCAATCCAGATGTTGTAGGTGGTGCATCTACCGGCCATGCTGTGGCATCGGCCAAATAAAGAGCAACAGCATCTGGCCCGTTTTGTAAAAAACCTGAGGCACCTGGATCAAAAATCATATCCACATTGGGAACTAACGGATTTCCTAATACAAAGAAGCCATTGGCGTCAAGAGAAAATCCATCTAAGTCAAAAGACGAGTAGGCTAAGCTGTTGTTGCCGTTAAAAAAAACAATGGTGTAGCCATTTAATGACATGTTGGGCGTTCCATACAACTCCACAAACTCTTGTGAATCTGGGCCAGCCTGATCCGCATCTACTTCGTTGATTACCACCACTCCACCACCCATGGTTGCTGGCGCCAATGTTAAGTTTGAAGAGTACACAAAATCACCTGAACTTCCACTGTTGTTATTTGCTGCAACACCTGTGAAATAGAAATTGACATTGCCTGAAGTTGGAGCCGTCCAAGAAAATGTAAAGGTCTTTTGATCGCTAGACAATCCACCACCTGAATTGTGTGTCACATAATTTCTGTTGGTTCCCGAAGCAGATGACATCTCGGTATGATTATCTGAACCTGCAGCCAAAGTACCCGCATTCTGACCAGCATCATCCAATGCAACCGCACTAAAACCAAACAATGATTGGCCTGATTTGGCAATGGTCACGCTCACTTGGTAGGTTTGACCAGCAGTGTATTGACCGTTTGTCACTCCAGCAACAGATACGGAGATAGATCCTGCTGGATCATTCAAAGCATTGGTGCTGTGACACTGAATACATGTGCTCTCGCCAGGTGCTCCTGACTTGCCTGATTTTCCGGCGCTACTTGTCACACCGTTGAACATCATCCATGCAAAAAAGCACATGAAAATAGAAAAGTAAATATTGTTCCTCATCTTAAGATTTTGGTTTGCACAATATTACATCATTTTAGGATAAATATTGGTTACGGATTTGCTAAAAAGCGCGGCAAACCTAATCTTTTCTATTTTTCTCGACTCGGGCTACAACCCAGATACTGATTTCATATAAAAGCAAAATGGGCATGCTCACCAAAAGCTGACTTGTTACATCGGGAGGAGTTATAATTGCTGCGATGATCAAATTCACAACAAATGCATGTTTGCGGTACTTTCTTAGAAACTCGGAAGAAATAATTCCAATTCGACCCAAGAAATAAACGACCACCGGTAATTGAAACAATAAAGCTGTTCCCAAAACCAAGGATGTAACCAATTTGAGGTAAGACAAAATAGTTGCATTGACTTCAACGTCGCCAAACTCAAAATTGCCCAAAAATGCAATTGACAATGGCGTCAAAATAAAATAGCCAAATGCAGCGCCTGCGAAAAATAACAAGCTTACAAAAAACAAGATTCCATTGACTGCACCCTTTTCGTTCATGTGCAATCCTGGTTTGATAAAACCCCAAATTTGATAAAATACATATGGGAAGGCTATGATCACTCCACCAACGATACAAACCAACATGTAGGCTGAAAAATTCCCACCCATCGTGGTACTCTGCAAAGTAAAGTCCATTTGCTGGTAACACAATTGATCTCCTAGGCCCATGTAGTGTGAAAAATCGCAGAACCAACGGTAGGTCACAAAGTCAAGATTCTTGGGACCCATGATCAGGTCATTGATCACAAAATCATCAAAATACACGATAACACAAATACCAACCACCACGCCGATAACGGACCAAAAGAGTCTTCTTCTTAACTCTTCTAGATGATCTAAAAATCCCATTTCCTTTTTGTCCTGCTCCATGACTTTAGAAAATTCCTTCTCTCAATAAATCGTGTAAATGAACCATTCCTCTCCATTGGCCTTGTTCCAATATCAACAATTGAGTGATGCTATTGGATTCCATCATTCTAAATGCCTCTACCGCTAAAACATTTTCCCCTGTAACCTTGGGTTGAACATTCATTATATCTTTTGCCGTCAAAGAAGAAAAATCAGGTGATTTCTCGAGCATTCTTCTAATGTCCCCATCTGTAATGATGCCATGCACTTGAGAGTCATCCGCTGCAATAGCCACTGCCCCCATTCTGCCTTGAGAAACTTTGGAAATCACTTCCAAAATGTTGGAATCTGGATTGACAAGCAGTCCCAAATCAGAATTCATTACATCTTGGACTTTCAATGCGACCTTTTTTCCCAGGGCGCCTCCCGGATGAAACTTGGCAAAATCAGTCGAACCAAACTCTCGCACTTTCATAAGAGCGACAGCCAATGCGTCACCCATGGCAAGTTGCAAGGTTGTGCTGGTTGTTGGAGCAAGATTATTAGGACAAGCCTCCTTTTCCATGGGGGTATGTAAAATCAAATCGCCTTCCGTTCCCAAAAAACCCTCGGCATTGGCTGTAACAGCAACCAATTTATTGCCCATGTCTTTAACCAAGGGTACCAAATATCTGATTTCCGGAGATTCTCCTGATTTAGATATACAAAACACCAAATCCTCTGAACCCACCATTCCCAAATCACCATGTATCGCGTCTGCGGCATGCATGAACACAGCAGGTTGTCCAGTACTATTAAAAGTGGCTACCCATTTTTGAGCAATAATTCCACTCTTCCCAATTCCTGTAACCACCACCCTGCCCTTGCAGGATAGTACCGCTTGTACAACTTGTGAAAATGCATCACCAATAGAGACTTCCATGGCCTTAAGCGCATTTGACTCTTGAGCCAAGGTATCTTGAGCAAATTGGATGATTGCGGTATTAGAAATTGACATGTTGCAAAGATGCATTATTCTCTAAGATTAAAAAATAAAATTGCTCGTAATCGGTTAATAAATGGTAGGTAAAAAAGATTTTATCCATCCTTTAAGTCTTCGTAAATTCGTTCTCCCATAAAACGGGATTCGTTTAGGAAATCATCGCTATGAATACGATTGTCGATTATACACCCAGAGAAGCGCTCAAGCACTTTTTTGGATTTGATCAATTTAAAGGATTACAGGAATCTGTTATTGAATCCGTTTTGTCCGGAAATGACACATTTGTCATCATGCCGACAGGCGGAGGAAAATCCATGTGTTACCAATTACCTGCTCTTATGATGGAAGGTATGGCCATTGTGGTTTCGCCATTAATTGCTTTGATGAAAAATCAAGTAGACGCCATGCGTGGATTTAGCTCGGAGGATGGCGTGGCTCATTTCATCAATTCATCTTTGAATAAAACGGAAATCAATCAGGTAAAATCTGACATTCAGAACGGCAAAACCAAAATTTTGTATGTTGCACCTGAGTCTTTGGGTAAAGAAGACAATATTGATTTTTTGAGATCTTGTACAATTTCCTTTGTGGCCATTGACGAGGCGCATTGTATTTCTGAGTGGGGACATGACTTCCGTCCTGAATATAGAAAGCTGAAAAGCATCATCAAGAACATAGCCGATGTGCCCATCATGGCGCTCACTGCAACTGCTACTCCCAAAGTTCAGCAAGATATTCAAAAGAACTTAGGCATGACAGATGCCAATGTTTTCAAGGCTTCTTTTAATCGCGCTAACTTATACTACGAGGTAAGACCCAAGAATAACGTTGGGAAGCAGATTATCCAATACATCAAGGCCCATGCGGGTAAAAGCGGAATTATTTATTGCCTCAGCCGCAAAAAAACTGAGGAGTTAGCAGAGCTTCTCATTGCCAATGGTATCAAGGCCCTGCCATATCATGCGGGGATGGATGGACATGAAAGAAGTGACGTTCAAGATAAATTCTTGATGCAAGACGTTGATGTTATCGTTGCAACCATTGCATTTGGGATGGGAATTGACAAACCCGATGTGCGTTATGTTATTCATCATGATATTTCAAAAAGCCTTGAGAGCTATTACCAAGAAACAGGGAGAGCGGGGAGAGATGGTGGTGAGGGCAATTGCATCGCTTTTTATAGTCCGAAGGATATTGAGAAATTAGAAAAATTTCTTTCTGGAAAACCCATTGCAGAACAAGAGATAGGTGTTCAACTGCTTCATGAGGTTATGGCCTACTGCGAGACTTCACTGAGCAGAAGAAAATATTTGCTTCATTATTTTGGAGAGTTTTGGGATGAGACCAAGGACGAGGGTGTTGGCATGGATGACAACCAAAGAAAACCCAAGGAGACTTTTGAAGCCAAAGAGGATGTTCATCTCATTTTGAAAGTTATTGATGCCTTCAATGAGAAGCACAAATCTAAATTTACGGTCAAGGTTTTGTTGGGATTAGAAGATGCTGAAGTCAAGACCTACAAGGGAAGTCAATCTGAATTTTATGGCATTGGCAAAGAAAATGACGACCGATATTGGCATGCTTTGATCCGACAAATGTTGGTTGCTGGATTGATTAAAAAAGAGGTTGAGACATACGGAACAGTCAAGCTATCCGATGCAGGGAAGGCATTTTTACAGTCGCCATCTTCATTTATTGCAGTGAAGGAGGAAGAATTCCCAAGCATGGAGGATGATGGTGATTTGTCAATTAGCAGAACCACAGGTGGTGGCGCTGCCGATCAAGTTTTATTTAACATGCTCAAAGAGCAGCGACAGTTGCTTGCTAAGGAAAAAGGAATTCCTCCCTATGTCATTTTCTCCGAGCCGAGTTTAGAGGAAATGGCTACGCAATATCCCATCAATATGGAAGAGCTTTCTCATATTGGCGGTGTAGGGAAAAATAAGGCCATGAAATTTGGTCAATCCTTTTTGAATCTGATCAATAAATACGTTGAAGACAACAACATAGAAAGACCTCAAGATTTATTTTTGAAAACGGCTCCGTCTAAGAGTGGTCAGAAAGTTCAAATTATCCAAAATATAGACAAGCGAATTCCTATTTCAGACATTGCAAGAGGTTTGGGAAAATCTAAATCCGATTTGATCGGTGAAATAGAAGCCGTGGTTAATTCTGGAACTAAACTAGGTATTCAATATATCATCGATGATGAAGTAGATGAAGACGCTCAGGAAGAGATCATGGAATACTTCATGCAATCAGAAACTGAAGATTTGCTCGAGGCTGAAAAATACTTTGATGGCGATTACGAAGAAGATACACTTCGATTGATGCGTCTTAAATTCATGAACGACGTAGGGCATTAACCAATTGCACGAACAAAAAGGCCTCGGGGCCTTTTTTTTTGGAACAAAAAAAACGCCCCAATTGGGGCGTTTTCAATATTCAATATTTATGCTTACTTCTCAATAACGATAGGCAATCTAAATTGCTTCTCATCGGCTATGATCCGCACGACATAAATTCCATTTGCTGCATCTATGTTCGCGTTCCACATTGCGCTAGTCAAATTAGATTCACGGTAAACCACTTGACCAGTCATGTTCACCACTTCTACTTGGTAGGTACCTGAGATACCTTGTGGCAATTGAACTGTGAATTGACCATTAGACGGATTTGGATAAGCCAAAGCACCTTCTGAACTTACAAATTCACCTACACCCGTTACAGTAAAGTTCACTTCCATCTCAACAGTATATACTGCATTAGTACCACAGTTCAAATCAACAATGGATACAGATACAGTTCCAACTGAATCAGCTATAGATTGATTTGACCAGAAAACAGTGATACTTTGATTGGTTTCGATTGAGTTGTTTGGAACAAACACACCCAAACCATTGATATCCCAGTTATAAGCCAAGTTATCATTAGCATTTGCTGGTTGGTATGTATACACTTGAGCAGAGAATGGAGAAATTGTATCTGGACCCAAGATTGTACCCAACTGAACCGTTGAATAAGTGCACAATCCGTTGTCCGCCATAGCTGCAGCATCGTAGTTACAAGCTGTTGGATCAGTACATCCCAACAATTGACCAACGCAAGTACAGAATGGCTCCAATTGATATGTATCCATTACATCCGTTGCGTCACCATTGTCACATGCAGTACCTGGTCCAGCAACAGCAGCATCTGCGTCGTTACAATCGAAGTAGTTAGCAGACCAACCATTTGTTGGCAAAGTACAGAAATAGTATGTAGCACTTAGGTTACCTAATCCATCACCATCCGCATCTTGATAATACATTGTACCGGTGTTATCATCTACCAAACCGTTACAATCATCATCTACATCGTTACAATACTCTGCAGCTCCAGGATTAATCGCTGGGTCATTGTCATTGCAATCTACTGTTGAGACAAATCCATCGCCATCATTATCAACCACTACACAACCTTCATCGATTCCACCAGCGCAGTTATTATCTATAGCATCGCCACAAATTTCTGTTGCACCAGGATTGATAGCTGCATTATTATCATTACAATCAGCAGGTGCTGCATAGCCATCACCATCTAAATCTGTCGTGGTCGAACAAGCATCGTCACTTGGGTTACAGTTTTCGTCGATACCGTTATCGCAAATTTCTGCAGCTGAAGGATTGATTGCCGCATTGTTGTCATTACAATCCACAGCAACATCAAATCCATCACCGTCAGCATCTGTTCCGGTTGAACATCCCTCGTCAATTCCACCAGCACAGTTATTATCTACACCATCTCCACAAATTTCTGTTGCGCCAGGATTGATTGCCGCGTCATTGTCATTACAATCAGCCGTTGCATTATAACCATCACCATCAGTATCGATAGGATTACATGCATCGTCATTGGTATTACAGTTTTCATCAATTCCGTTGTCACAAACTTCAGTTCCATTTGGATTAATAGCACCGTCTAAATCATTACAATCTGTATTGTCTGCAACATAGGCAAACAATGCTGGACAGGTAGCGGTGAAAGATGTCAATGTAGTTCCTTGCAAACCGCTTCCAGCTGCCAAGCTATATACGATTGTGCCTAGAGGATCAAGCATATCAAAGCCTGGCTCTGTTACGAAAGCTCCGATTGTTGACCAAACCACATCATAGGTTACACCAGATGATAGTAATACGGTTTCAGTTGCATTTGTTCCGCCTGTGAAAGTAGTACCTACTGTACCATCGATATTTAGACCTCCGTTAGAAGTAACGGTCATCAAGTTACCGTTCCAACCATCTCCGTAAGTATCAGTCAAGTTGAAAGTATAGTTACAAACTGGAGGCGAGTTTGGATCGAAACATGAAGTCAAAGCTCCGTTTGGATCTCCATAACCATCGCCATCAACATCAGCATAGTAAGTTGTTGTTGGCAATCCCTCGTCAGCTGTTCCATCACAGTTGTCATCGATTGTGTTACAAACTTCCGTAGCACCCGGATAGATTGCAGCATTGGTTGGTTGACAATCCAAAGCATCTACTACTCCATCACCATCCGAATCTGTCGTACAACCTTCGTCTACTTGACCATCACAGTTGTTATCTAACAAATCATCACAAACTTCTGCAGTTGCAGTATTTACAGCGTTGTTGGTATCATCACAATCGGTGTTATCTGTTACCAAAGCAGGAT